>ENA-ORCT01000084-ORCT01000084.1-marine-metagenome-genome-assembly--contig:-NODE-84-length-88749-cov-7.492895_pt1 | contig 88749 bp, 74 predicted proteins | sample MGYA00248632_ERZ508511 | MGnify/ENA primary metagenome ERZ508511 (study PRJEB26182, sample SAMN06268839) | marine metagenome | isolation source: Tt an P1-techrep anaerobic enrichment on pine from sediment...
CTCTGTTCCGCTAAATATCCGGCTTAGAGCGCTTTTTTCTCGGCCGGTTTCCCTGACCGCTTGTCTATAATACCAAGGGTGAAATGAAATGTCAACCCATTCCTTGGAAATTCTACTATTGCGACAATTCGGACGAATAAAGAGGCCCGGCCAAGCCGGGCTTCTGTTTACTCTTCCTCTTTCAGTTCAACGCGGATATTCGCTTCTTCCAGCTGTTGTTCAGATATAGTGGTAGGCGCTTCTGTCATTAAGCAAGTTGCGCTTTGCGTCTTTGGAAAAGCGACAACATCACGAATATTCTCCGTTCCTGTCAACGTCATCACCAAACGATCCAATCCAAATGCAATGCCTCCATGCGGTGGTGTGCCGTAACGGAAAGCATTGATTAGGAAGCCAAACTGATGCATGGCCTCTTCATCGGTAAATCCAAGTGCCTTGAACATTTTCGCCTGAAGATCCCCATTGTTGATTCGGATGCTTCCGCCGCCAATTTCTTCCCCGTTAATAACCAGGTCATAGGCCTTGGCACGCGCAGCTTTAGGATCCGTGTCCATTTTTTCAATATCATCATCCATTGGGTGGGTGAATGGATGATGCTTTGCAACATATCGGTCTTCTTCTTCTGAGTACTCAAACAGCGGGAATTCTGTGATCCACAAAACTTTAAAGTCATCTGGACTCAACCATCCCTGCTTTCTTGCAATCTCCAAACGCAATTGTCCCAAAGAAGTAACTGCTGTATCATAGCCATCCGCAACCAATAACAAAAGGTCACCGGCTTCCGCGTCCATTTTTGTGCAAAGCGCTTGAATTTCCTCTTCTTTCAAGAATTTCAAAATCGATGAGTCGACTCCCTCATCTTTGACCTTGACCCAAATCATGCCCTTGGCGCCATATAGCTTTGCATGTTTTTCCAACTTGGAAATGCCTTTTTTAGAGAAAGCATCCGCACATCCTTTGGCATTGATCCCTTTAATGACACGGCCTTCTTCCAAGGCAGATTGGAACACTTTAAAGTCAGAAGACGCAAATACTTCCGCCAGATCTACAATTTCAGAACCGAAACGCAAATCTGGTTTATCAGAACCAAATCGGTCCATGGCTTCCTTGTAAGTCATGCGCATAAAAGGCGCTTCAAATTCAATTCCACGAATTTCTTTAAAGATTTTGTTAATCAAGCCTTCATGCAGCGGCAAAATGTCCTCAACATCAACGAAAGACATCTCAACGTCAACCTGTGTAAATTCCGGCTGTCGGTTGGCCCGCAAGTCCTCATCGCGGAAGCATTTAACAATCTGGTAGTATCGGTCCATGCCCGAAACCATCAAAAGTTGCTTCATAATCTGAGGAGACTGAGGCAAAGCATAAAACTTGCCAGGGTTCACACGACTTGGTACCAAATAGTCCCGAGCCCCTTCTGGTGTTGGTTTGTTCAGTACCGGCGTTTCGATTTCTACAAATCGGTTTTCTTCGTAAAAGTCACGAATGACCTTAGCAACCTTTGCACGCGTCTTTAATTTTTGCTGCATGGAAGGTTTCCGAAGATCCAGATAACGGTATTGCAAGCGTTTTGTCTCAGATACCTGGTCGTCGTCTTTAATATAGATCGGCGGTGTCTCTGCCGTGTCTAAAATGCGAAGTTCGTCGGCATAGACTTCCACCATGCCCGTTGGAATCTCTTCATTGACCGATTCCCGCTTTTTCACGATACCTTTTACAGCAATAACAAACTCGCCGCGTAATTGTGTCGCCTTTTCAAACAAAGCCTCCTTGTCCGGATCAAAAACAATCTGACAAATCCCATCTGTATCTCGTAAATCAACAAAAACCAAACCGCCAAGGCTTCGTCTTTTTTGCACCCATCCCATCAGCACTACAGTCTCGTCGATATTCGACTCCCGCAATGCACCGCAATAATGCGAACGTCTTAAGTTTCCCATTGTTTCCATTGCCATTCCTCCTTAAGAAATAAAAAATCCCTACAGTAATAATTACTGTAGGGACGAGCTTTCACCCGTGGTGCCACCCTAGTTGGATTTCTCCCACTTGTTTCAAGAAAAGGCTCAGAAGCGTCTTTCATTCGGTTTTGTTATCGATTCCCAGCGCCATCGACTCTCTTTAAACAAAATTCCCAATTACTCATCTTCCTCATTGCCAACTATGTACTTCTCTGTATTTATATCATATTCTTGAAACTTCGTCAAACAATTGGCTTTTTTCTCCATCCTCCTATGCAAACCTTCCAGATAGGTCGGAATACTCTTGGGATTGCCAACACGTTCGATATGGTCCGGGTAGACAAATTTACTTACGGCACCAACGCCACATGCTGCGATGGTCTGTCGATCACTCATGATCAACGTATTGTATAAATTCACACGATTGGGTCGAGTGAATCCAACATTCTCCATGTTGCCAACGATGTTTTTTTGCCGATAGAGGTAATAAGGCACATAGCCTGCCTCTTCAGCAAAGCCATATAAAAGCTGGTCAATGCCTTCCCAAACTTGTTCTTCCTTATGGCGATAGTCCCGTTCCCCCAGAGACGAAGCGCGTTTCACGGCCAAACTATGCACCGTGACTTGATCCGGCGACAACTCCCCTATGCTTTTCAGTGTTTGCTTGAAATCAAGGGGCGTCTCTCCTGGCAAGCCAACAATCAAATCCATGTTGATTTCCTCAAATCCTTTTTCTCTAGCCAATCGAAAGACTTCCACTACCTCTTCGCTTTTATGGCTTCTTCCGATTCGCACCAAAGTTTCATCCTTCATGGTTTGAGGGTTGATGCTGATGCGGGTAACCCCTTCAGCCTTAAGCATATCAAACATTTCCTCGTTCAATGTATCAGGACGTCCCGCTTCCACGGTAAACTCGACTGATTCTTGAACAGAAAAAGCCTTTCGAATCACACGAATCAAAGCTCTCAACTCGTCAGCTTTCAATGCAGTCGGAGTTCCCCCTCCAATATAAACACTGGAAAGTTTCCACCCTTGATACAATCGAGCAGTCTCCTTCACTTCCTCATGCAGTTTTTCCAAGTAGGGCGCAACCCAATCCTCATGCTTGTTGCGTGCATAAGATGGAAAGGAACAATAACTGCATCTGGTTGGGCAGAATGGAATTCCTACATAAAGGCTATAGGAGTCCAATTGAACAGCATCTAGAATGGGCTTTTCAATTTCATCCACAAGAAAAACCAAATCCGTTTTTTCTTGCGAAACAAAGAATACCGATTGTAAGCGTTCGGCGATCTCCTTGTCCCCTCTTCCTTTAGCCCGCTCTTGCGCGATGATCTTAGTCGGGCGAATACCCGTTAAAATCCCCCAAGGCAACTCACGGCCTGTTAATTTCCTTGCCGCCTGGTACATCAATTGCCGCTGCTTTAATTTGTATTCTCTTGATTCAAAATCCGGGTCTGTGACAACTAGACGAAGGCACGCCCGCTCTTTTCGATCAATTTCTACGCAAAGCTCATCGCTTTCATCATCATGCCAGATAGCGGCAAAAAAGCCTTGATCGCGATTCAAGGCTTCTATCTTCTCAATATCAAACTCTTCTCGAAAAAAAGCGCGAAGGACTTCATAAACCCCTTGCGACACCATTCGACTGTCTACAAATAACTTCATTTTCTACCTCTCAATAAAGGGATTGGCCTGCCGTTCGTAGCCGATGGTTGTTCGGTCCCCGTGTCCAGGAAAAACAACCGTTTCATCAGGCAATTCTGCCATTAAAAGCGTTAAGCTTTTCTTGATCTCGGCCATGGAACCCGTTGGCAAGTCTGTTCGACCTATGCTCTCACGGAACAATGTATCCCCACTAAATAGAATGTTTCCGATGGAATAACAAACAGATCCCGCCGTATGCCCTGGTGTTTCCAAGACCCTCATCAGAAAAGCTCCTATAGACATTTCCTTTTCCGGCTCAATCGTCTGAATATCCTGATATACTATTTTTTCCCCGTAGATCCCTTCAGAAAGATTGATCGCGGAATCTTTAAATCCCTTAAGGGCAGCAGCATGCGCATACCATGGGAAATTAAAAAACCACTTTTCTGAAGGTTTAGGAAAATGATCACCATGACAATGAGTGAACACAGCTGCTATTACCTCAATTTCATTTTCCTTGGTCCACTTTTGAATTTCATCCGCCGATCCGGTCGGATCAATTAACACAGCTTCCTTATCCGTATACAGACAATAGGTATTGGTCATATAGGGCAAGGAAGAAAATCGCTTGATCTTCATGCTAAAATCCTTTCGTGCTGTCCAAAAGCAAGGTTACAGGACCATCATTGACGGAGGCCACCTTCATGTCAGCGCCAAATTCACCCGTTTCAACACGAATTCCCTGGCCACGCAACGCTTTAATTAATCCTTCGTACAATGGCGTTGCCACATTCGGTCTTGCCGCTTCAATAAAACTTGGTCGGCGTCCTTTTCTTGCATCGCCATACAGGGTAAACTGCGAAATGATGAGCAATTCCCCTTCGACATTCAACAGGGACCGATTCATCTTTTCATTTTCATCCTCAAAGATTCTTAAATTGGGAATCTTGTCGATCATATATTGCAAATCCGATTGACTATCTTCATGGGTAACGCCTAAATAAACCAAAAGCCCATGGCCAATTTGACCAATCGTTTCTTGATTCACTGTAACTGACGCCTCTTTAACACGTTGCACAACTGCTCTCATGATTCCTCCTATGTCGTCATTCGGTAGACATCAATAACTTCCGATAATGATTTAATCCGTTTCATCATCTTTTCCAACTGTTTGACGTCCTTGATTTCAATGGTCATATTGATGGTTGCAACGCCATCTTTGTTGGTCTTGGCACTCAAAGAAGATACGAATAGATCGACTTCTGAAATCACTTGTGTAATCTGACTCAACAAACCTGCCTTGTCACTTGCAATGACTTGAATTTGAGCCGCGTATGAAGCTTTTTCTTCATGATCCCATTCCACGTCAATAAACCGGGTGTCCTTGCTTAAGTCCTGAAGATTCGGACAGTCCATACGATGTACGGAAACACCGCGGCCGCGTGTAATATAGCCTACGATCTCGTCACCAGGAACAGGATTGCAACACTTGGAGAATCGAACCTTGATATTGTCTACACCCTTGACTCGTACCCCTTGGGTATTTTGCTTTCGTGGGCGAGATACCGGCGCTTCAAAAGCAGCTTGTTCGATAGTCGGCTCTGGTTGTTTTTTCTTATTGGCCTCATCATGAAATTGAATCAACTGTCGAACCACCTGCGTTGCCGTAATGGCGCCAGACCCGGTTCCCACTGCTAGATACAATTCCTCAATCTTTGAAAATTTCTGTTTCTTTAAGATATGGTCAAGCCATTCATCCTTTAAAAGCGTCGTCAACCGATACCCTTCACGCTTGACTTCCCTTTCAATCTTGTCTTTTCCGATAATAATATTCTGATCTCGTTCAATACGTTTAAAGTATTGACGAATTTTATTTTTGGCATGGCTGCTCACAGCCACCTTCAGCCAGTCCCGGCTTGGTCCGTTACTATTGGAAGAAGTGAGAATTTTAACGATATTGCCGTTTTTCAACTTATAATCCAAAGGAACAATCCGTCCATCTACAATGGCACCTGTACATTTATCCCCAACCGCCGTGTGAACCCGATAAGCAAAATCAATCGGCGTGGATCCGGCCGGCAAGTTTATAACATCGCCGTTTGGTGTAAAGACAAAGACCTCGTTTCGGAATAAGTCCAGCTTCAAAGAATCCATAAATTCCTTGGAATCATCCGAATCTTCCTGAAGCTCCAGCATCTGGCGTACCCAAGTCAGTTTTTCACCTAACTCATTTTGACCTTGAACGCCCTCTTTGTACTTCCAATGAGCAGCAATCCCGTATTCAGCCGTATAGTGCATTTCTTCAGTACGAATCTGGATTTCGAAGATCTCGCCCCCCGGTCCAATCACCGTTGTATGCAAGGACTGATAAAAATTCGGTTTCGGCATGGCGATATAGTCTTTAAACCGTCCAGGCAATGGCTTCCAAAGGGTATGCACAATACCCAGTACGCCATAACAATCTTTCACCGTTTTGACAATTACTCGAATTGCCAGAAGATCAAAGATCTCCTCAAAAGACTTATGCTGATAAACCATCTTCTTATAAATGCTGTAAAAATGCTTGGGTCTTCCCTTGATGGCATAGTCCAGCTTGGTTTCATCCAATTTCACCTTGAGCTGGTCTACGATTTTGTTGATATACGCTTCACGACTGGCCTTGTTCATGGTGATTTTTTCCCGCAAGTCATAATAACCTTCGGGATCCAAATGTTTCAGTGATAAATCCTCCAGTTCGGATTTAATCCGGAACATACCTAAACGATTGGCAATCGGCGCGTAAATTTCCAATGTCTCTGTCGCCTTTTCCTTCTTCTTCGCTTCAGACATATATTCCAAGGTACGCATATTATGCAAGCGGTCATTCAGCTTAATGATAATCACCCGAATGTCTTTTGACATGGCAATAACCATTTTACGAAGGTTTTCAGCTTTTCGTTCTTCCTTTGTCTTATATTGAATCTTGGTCAATTTTGTGACACCTTCAACCAGGTCTGCCACTTCTTCGCCAAATTCTCCTGCCAATTGCTCGTAGGACACATCGGTATCTTCAATGATGTCATGCAAAATACCCGCGATAATCGTTGGTACGTCCATGCTTAATTCAGCAAGATTGTAGGCAACTTTCAGCGGGTGAATGATAAAATCCTCACCTGAGTTTCTCTTTTGTCCTTGATGGGCATCCTCCGCCAGTTTATATGCCTTTTCGATTAGCTGTTTTTCTTCTGACGAGGCGTTTTCCAATTTCTTCAGCAATTGACTCAATTCCATAACTTTATCCCCTGTTACTCCGCATCATAGTGAATCAAACTCTCCACTCGATATCCTGCCAAGACTTGTCGCCCAGGAAGAAAATCAAGTTCCATTACAAAACAGCATGCAACAACAGAAGCGCCTGCATTTTCCACCATCTCTGTAATTGCTTTGGTTGTTCCGCCTGTAGCCAGCAAATCATCCAAAATCAGAACACGGTCGCCCGCTTTAATGGAATCCTTTTGCATTTCCAAACGATCTGTACCATACTCTAATTCATATTCAACCGATACTGTTTCACCAGGCAATTTTCCTGGTTTTCGTACCGGAACAAATCCTTTCCCTTTTAGATATGCAACCGGCATGCCTACCAAAAAACCTCGGGCTTCAGGGCCAATGATCACATCGTAATCTGTTGGCGGAACAATTTCAGCCAATTGGTCAATGCAGGATTTCAAGGCTTCTGGCTCATTAAAAATACCAAAAACATCTTTGAATCCAATCCCCGGCTTTGGAAAATCAGCAATTTCTCGTACATATTCTTTTAAGTTCATTTCTTCCTCCTAATGATTTGCTTCTTTGAGCAATCTTATTTGTTGCATCAATGGATGTTGCTGTAAATCAACTTTGTTCGTGCTTGCTGCACGTTTGAAACCGAATCCGTCTCGATAGATAAATCCTAAGTCTTGAAATAGCCACAATGCCAGAAGTTCTGTTTCCAGGTGAAACTTCTGCGAAACCATCAGATTTCGATAAAAGGCATCCACGGCGATTCCGTTTTTAGGAATTAGTTCCAGAAACCATCGATAAACCATCCGCAAGACCTCTAGGTCCGGCAGCCAGTCTAAGTCTGGTTTCTCCGAATTCATCCGATAAACCTGATCCCAAGGCAAATCTAGGCTTTCTTGATTGGCCGCAAGCAAATAGGTCCATCCTGAAATTACTTCTTTTGCCCCATGAATCAGAAAACGATGAAATTTCTGTTTCTCCCGGCCCATCAAACGAACCTCATTCTCCATTGCAAGCCAGTCTTGCAGTGAATCGACAAGAACCAAACGGCTCTGCCCTTCTTCTTCCTGATGCAAATACGGCTTTGTCGATAACCTCATTATTTTATCATATTTTGTTGGAATAGGAAATTGCAAAATATGTTTTGGAATCGCTTCAAGACTCCGATCCAGATCGCGAACCATTTGCTGATCCAATGAGATGATCGTTTTTGTCTGTAATTGAATGGTTTCACGCCCCTGAAATCGATTAATGCCAACCGTCGCTGCAACATCAACCCGTTCACCAGATCGCATAAAGTCAGCGAATCCCGCCTGATGAAATCCAATAAATTGAACCGGCAATTGTGCCCCTTGACAAAGAGCGCCTGCAAGATGTTCTTGTCCCTTTCCAATCACCCGGAGATTGCCTATTTCAACTCCAGAAAAATAAGCAACCGGTCGAGGATTCCCATAACCGAAGGGAGCCAATTGATCCAAAACAGACACTAGATTTCGATTGACTTCTTCCAAGTCAACTTGATAATCCAAAGAAATTTCAGGACGCAAATCCAATCGACCCAATCGTTGGCCCGCATAGGAATTCATAGCAGAATCAAATTCCCTTACCTTGTCCAATTCCAATGATAATCCAGCTGCTTGCGAGTGACCGCCATACTTCAATAAAAGGTCAGCATGCGCTTTGAGGGCTTCAAACATATTTAATCCGGAAACGCTGCGCGCAGATCCTTTTGCAATCCCCTCATCACTGATCGATAAAACGATTGTCGGTCGATAGTATCTCTCCACCAGTCTGGAGGCAACAATTCCAATCACCCCTTCGTTCCATCCTCGTCCTGATACAATCAGAAAAGTCGGAAGCTGACTTTGGCTTTCCACCTGCTTTACCGCCTGGTCCAGAATTTCTTTTTCCAAACGCTTTCTTTCCTCGTTCAGTCCGCTTAGCGTTGCCGCCGCCTTGACCGCTTCTTCCTTGTCATCTGTAACCAAGAGTCGGATTGCCAATTCAGCATTTTCCAATCGTCCAACAGCATTCAACCTTGGTGCAATTTGAAAGCCAAGATGCCCGGCATTCAGTTGTCCGTTTTCAATGCCGCATTCTTGAAGCAGGGCTTGAAAACCAGGCAATGTACTTTTCTCCATCATAGGCAGACCTAGTTTTACCAGCACCCGATTTTCATCGGTCAACTTTACCACATCTGCAACTGTAGCCAGTGCGGCAAAAGGCAAATACCGTTCATAATCCATAGAAATTCCCTTGAATGCTGTATAGGCTTCAATCCACTTAAAAGCGACGCCGGCACCGCAAAGGTTTTTATTTGGATACGGACACTCAGGTTGATGAGGATTGACAATCACATCCGCTTGCGGCAAACGCTCCGGACATTGATGATGGTCTGTAATTAAAACATCCATCCCCAAGGATTTGGCAAGCGCAACTTCCTCAACAGAGGTGATTCCGCAGTCTACCGTCAGCAAGACTTCAACACCCGAATGTGCCAATTCCTCAATTGCCTTGCAATTCAAGCCATATCCCTCTTCATGCCGACTTGGAATATAATGGCGGATGGGAATGCCTTGATCGCGAAAGAAACGTGTCAACAAGGAAGTGGAAACCATGCCATCTACATCATAGTCACCATAAATACAAATGGACTTGCCCTCGGCAATCGCACCCTCTATCAAACTAACCGCTTGGTCCATGCCTTTCAACATCCCCGGATCTTGCAAGTCCGCCAGATCTGGAAACAAAAACTGTCTAGTTTCTTCCTCTCCACGAATGCCTCGTTCCCAAAGAATTTGTTTCAACACATCCCGCTTCACTCGGTCTTCTGGATTCGATTGCTGTAATTTCAATATCGGATTTGCTTTCATTCTACTCTCCCAATGCCTTTAGCCTCTATCAATGAAACAATCTGCTCCCTACAGGAGCCTGTATCAGATGCATATCTCGGCTGTATGCCGAGGAAGGCCGCTTCCTAAGCAGTCCATTTACTCATATTATAGCAAATGGAGCATGCTGCAAATGCTTAAAAGGCGATCATTATGCAAGGATATAACTTGCAATCATGATTTGCACATATCCATCTTCCTTGAAACTAAAAAAAGCACGTGCAAGCACGTGCTTTTCTCTACGCGTTTTTACCTGTGTACGAACGCTGTTGATGCTTGTCTCGCATCATCATTTCGTACCAAGTTGGACTTGCGATAAAAATCGAAGAATAGGTTCCGACCAATACACCCACAACCAAAGGCAAAGCAAATTCTCGAATTGCCGTTACACCGAAGATGTATAGGCAAAGAATCGCAATCAAAGTGGTTAGGGACGTATTGATGGTTCTTGTTAATGTCTGGCTGATGCTTGAGTCGATCAACTCTTCGTATTCGCCCCGTTTCATGCCTTTTCGATTTTCCCGTACCCGGTCAAAAAGGACAATGGTATCATTGATGGAATAACCAACAATGGTAAGGATTGCCGCTACAAAAGAACTGTTGACTTGCAATCGGAAAATAGCGTATACACTCAGTGCAATCAACACGTCATGAACGAGCGCTGTTACCGCAGCAATACCAAAGCGAACTTCAAATCGCACAGTAATGTACAAGAGCATCAAAATTGTTGCAATGCCAATGGAAAGAACCGCATTTCTGCGAATTTCCGCACCAACGGACGGTCCAAATTTCTCTGATTTGATAAAAGCTTCATCCGGCAAATTGTATTTTGCCTGGAATTCCTTAAAGATTGCCGTCCGTTCCTCAGGCGACAAGTCTTTCTGCGTCTTAATCATTACTTCCTGATTGACATCACCGGCATGCACGACTTCCGCATCGGTATCGAAATGATCCGTGATCTCACGTACCTCTTCAACACTTACTTCTTGACCCAAACTGATCTGAAGCAAGGTTCCACCGGTAAAATCGATGCCATAGTTTAAGCCATTGATCAACCCCATCAAAAGCCCAGCAATAATCACCAGACTAGAAAGGATGTAAAATGTTTTTCGTCTTTTAATAATTTGAATCTTCATGCGCTTCCTCCCAGTCTATTTTACGCCAAATGCCGTTTTGTTTTTGAACAGCTTTGTATCAATGACAAGGTTCAAAACAAAGCGCGTCAAGAATACCGCTGTAATCAAAGATGCAGCCAGACCAATAATCAGTGTTACTGCAAAGCCTTTGATCGGTCCCACGCCAAAAGCGTACAAGACGATTCCAGCAATCAACGTTGTGATGTTCGCATCCATGACAGTGCGCAAAGCACGTTTGAAACCACTCTCCACCGCAGAACGTGGGGTCTTGCCATTTCTAATTTCTTCGCGAATTCGCTCAAAAATTACGACATTGGCATCCACTGCCATACCAATGGACAAAATCAAACCTGCAATTCCTGGCAGGGTCAGCACGGCGCCGATCTTTGCCATACTCCACAAGACGATGCACAGATAAACCAAAAGGTTCAAGTCTGCTACAAATCCTGGAACCCGATATACAACTAACATAAATAAGAAGATTAAAGCCAAACCGATAACAGCCGCTTTGACACTTCGCTCCATGGATTCAAGACCCAAAGTTGGTCCGATCACAGAGGATTGGATTTCAACCAAATCCACTGGCAAGGAGCCCGCTTTAATCAACATGGCAAGATTCGCAGCATCTTCCACAGAAGTAAATCCACCTTCGATAATGGCTTTACCGTCATCAATCACCAATCCTGGCGGTACTTCCGGTGATGAAATAATATTGCCGTCCAGCATAATAAAGAGCGTTCTAAGCCCACGGTCTGCACGCTGGTTCAACTCACGTGTTGCGGCTTCGAAAGATTCCGCGCCTTCGTCGTTAAATCCCAAGGTAACAACCGGAGTCGATTGACCCAGATCATTTTCCTGGATGCCAGCTTCCGATTTAACTACTTGGTCTCCGGTAACAGCCAACAAACTGTTCTCTTGAAAATATGCTTGTTGTTCTTCGATAGACAAAGCGCCAAACTCTGCCAAATCAACAAATCCCGGTAGATATCGGAACTCCAACTTCGCTGTTTGCCCGATCAAGCTAACCGCTTCCTGGGTATTGTCCAATCCTGGCAATTCAACACGAATCCGGTCTTCCCCCTCGATTACGACAGTTGGTTGTGTTACACCCAATCCATCTACCCGTTGTTCAATAATCAATTTTGCTTCGTTCATTTTTTGAGCAAGCTCTTCTCCGGTTGAATCCGTTTGCGCTTCCAAAACCACGTAAACGCCGCCGCTCAAATCCAAGCCTTGCTTGATTTGGCTGCCAACCGGCAAAATCGAGTTCTCCCCCAAAGAAAGTCCTGTCATGCTAATCCCGGTGATGCCCAAGATCACAGCGATCACCAAAATTAGAATCGCTACTTTCTTTCCGTTCATGTCGATACTCCTCCTTCTGCAATTCAGTCACTTAGCAATTATAGCATATTATTCCAAATTTTGATATGCTTCGCCCAATGCAACATACTCTGCTGCATTCTCGCAAATTCCTTCAATTTCCTTTTCCGTCAACTGACGAATGATCCGGCCGGGATTTCCTACTACCAGGCTGCCCGATGGAATCGTTTTATTGGGTGCAACCAAAGCGCCCGCACCAACAAGCACGTTGTCTTCTATGACGGCACCGTCCAGAACAATCGCTCCCATGCCGATCAAAACATTGTTGCCGATCTTGCAGCCATGCACATTGGCCAAATGACCGATTGTAACATCATCGCCAATAATGGCCGGCAGACCGACAGATTGATGTACAACCGCATTGTCTTGCACATTGGATCTCTCACCCATCACAATATCGTCTTCATCCGCTCGTAAAACCGCCCCTGGCCAGATCGTTGACTGCGCTCCGACTTTTACACTTCCTACAATGGTAGCATTCGGTGCTACATAAGCCGATTCATGAATCTCTGGCTTCTTTAAAATTCGTTCCAGCAATTGCTCTTTATTCATTGTCCGTTCCTCCCAAAGCCAGTGCCGCTTGGATTCCAATGGCGCATTCAACACGCTTTCTCTCCATCTCACATGCGACTTTAAACGGTTTCTTCAAATCTTTATTGGCATGATATGCATGAGCATGACAACCACCGCTGCAGAAATACCGTGCCCAACATTCTTTGCAATCTTCTTTGGTGTAGATATTCAAATTACTGAATCGCTCTGGAATCTCGGGTTTCACAATGCCATTTTCCACTGTGCCCATTTTGAAGTCATCCTCTCCAACAAACTGATGGCATGGATACAGATCTCCCTCAGGACTGACCGCCACATACTCGCTGCCGGCACCGCAACCAATCATTTTTTTAATGATGCATGGTCCATGATCCAAATCCACATTGAAATGGAAGAAAGAGAAAGGCTTGCCTTGGCGACGCCATTCAACGTATTTGTCAGCCAGCGTATCATACTCCGCCAGGATCTGCGGTAGATGGTCTTCAGTCAAGGCATAGTCATGCTTTGGATCCGACACAACCGGCTCCATAGACGTATGAACAAATCCCATCTCGTGGTAGAATTCCACATCCTTGGCAAAGTCCAAATTATGAGCCGTGAAAGTTCCCCGAATATAATAATCCCGCTTGCCGCGTGCCGCGACAGACTTTTGGAATTTTGGTGCGATAACATCAAAGCTACCTTGACCATTCAATGTTCGACGCATACGATCGTTCACTTCCGGTCTACCATCGAGACTAAGAACCACATTGCTCATTTCTTTCTTCATATACTCATCAATTTCATCCGTCAACAAAACGCCGTTAGTCGTAATGGTAAATCGGAAGTTTTTGTCGTATTCCTTTTCCAATTCTCGGCCATAAGCAACCAACTCTTTTACGACTTCAAAGTTCATCAAAGGCTCTCCACCAAAGAAATCTACTTCCAGATTTCGTCGATTCTGAGAGTGGTCAACAAGAAACTTCAATGCCTTCTTGCCAACCTCAGCACTCATCAGCGCTTTGGGACCAGAATAGTCTCCGCCATCTGCAAAGCAGTATTTACATCGCAAATTGCAGTCATGGGTCACGTGAAGACACATTGCCTTAATGGGTGAATTCTGATGAATCAAACGCTTTCTATCAATCACCGCTTCTTGGCTGAACAAACGTCCCTCTTCAATTAAACTATCGATCTCATCCAAAGCTTCGATAATCTCTGCTTCCTTATATTGATCCTCATAAATCTGCAGCAATTCATCCCGACTTTTCTCGGTTACTTGTTGAACCAATTCGAAGGCCAAGTCGTCGAAAACATGCACACTACCAGATGCAATATCCAAAACCAGCTTATATCCCTGGTTTTCAAATGCGTGGATCTGTTTTTGGTTTCTAAAAATTCCTATTGTTTCCAAATAATTCATTCCTCTCTATAACATGAAAAAAGTAGTGGCAGGCCACTACTTCATCGTTTCTTATAGCTGTTCGCAAGTCTGATTTCCGACCGTGCATGATGTTTTACATGCAGACTGGCAAGAAGTTTGACACTCGCCGCATCCGCCTGTTGCAGCTGTCGCTTTCTGATTCGCTTTGTTCAAAGACAGAATATGTTTCATCTCCTAACCTCCTTCACTTACGCTAGTGATTATACCATAATCGGTAGATCATGAAAAGAGAAAAACTTCCCGCTGTAAGCGGAAAGCTTGTTCTACGCGTTCTCTTTTTCGTTTTTCTTCACAACGTTGCCGATCGCCCATTTCGCTACAACAAATCGAGACTTGTCAGCACCGACTTGGATGGTGATTTGGTCGTCTTTTACTGCTGTGATTGTTCCATAGATTCCGCCAATTGTTACAATCTCATCCCCGGTTTTCAATCCATCACGCATGCGTTGCGTTTCTTTTTGCTTCTTCTGTTGCGGTCGAATCAGCATAAAGTAGAACAACACCAGCATTAAAAGAATTGGTCCTAATTGATAGAGCATCTCCATATTCCAAAACCCTCCTTATGTCTACTGAGGCTATTATAACGCATAGCCATACTTTTTGTAAAATGTTTCCCTAAAGGCCAAAAGCTCATCATTGCGAATCGCTTCCCGAATATCCGCCATTAAATTCAATAGAAAATGCAAATTATGGATGGTTGCCAGCCGCGCCCCAAGGATTTCCTTCTCGCGGAATAAATGTCTCAAATACGCCTTTGAGTAATTTCGGCAACAATAGCAATCGCACTCTGGATCTACCGGTGTAAAGTCCTTAGCGTGCTTGGCATTCTTAATGGCAATCCGTCCTGCCGATGTCAGGAAGGTACCATTTCGAGCAATCCGTGTTGGCAATACGCAATCCGCCATATCAATTCCGCGAATCACTGACTCGATCAAATAGTCAGGTGTACCTACGCCCATATTGTATCGAGGCTTCTCTTTTGGAAGGAAGGGTACCGTGAAGTCCAGCATTTCGTACATCAGCTCGGCCGGTTCTCCTACACTCAAGCCACCTACAGCGTAGCCCGGAAAGTCCAGCGCTACCAACTCTTTGGCACTTTGTTCACGGAGATCTTTGTACATTCCACCTTGCACAATACCAAACAAGGATTGATTGGGATTGTTATGGGCCTCAATACAACGCTTGGCCCAACGGGTTGTTCGCTCCAATGATTTTTTTACATAGTCATGGTCTGCCGGATAGGGTGCACACTCATCAAATACCATGGCAATATCCGAACCCAAAGCGTTTTGAATCTCAATGGACTTTTCCGGCGAAATAAAATGCCGGCTTCCGTCGATATGAGATTGGAACTGAACGCCTTCCTCCGTAATTTTTCTTAAGTCCCCTAGACTGAAAACCTGAAATCCTCCGCTGTCAGTCAAGATCGGCCCGTCCCAATTCATAAACTTATGAAGACCGCCCGCCTCTTTAACCAACTCGTGACCTGGACGCAAATACAAATGATAGGTATTGCTAAGGATAATTTGCGAGCCAATTTCTTTTAATTCTTCCGGTGTCATCGTCTTTACTGTCGCCTTGGTGCCAACAGGCATGAAAATTGGCGTTTCAATCACGCCATGAGGCGTATGAAGCTTTCCTAGTCTTGCTTTTGTATATTTTTCTTCCTTGATTAATTCAAACCGTATGCTACTCTCCATGCTCTACCCTCTGCTTTCCTGCGATAAACATTGCATCGCCAAAACTGAAAAATCGATACCGTTCCTCTACCGCCGTCCGATAGGCTTGTAAAATCCGCTCGCGGCCAACCATGGCGCTCACCAACATTAAAAGCGTACTCTCCGGCAAATGGAAATTGGTAATCAAGGCGTCTACCAAGCGAACTTCTTTGCCTGGATAAATAAAAATATCCGTCCAGCCGCTGCCCGCTTCAACGCGCCCTTGCTCGTTGACAATGGATTCCAGCGTTCTTGTGCTGGTTGTCCCTACTGCAACTACGCGGTGTCCTTGGTTTTTGGTTTCATTAATTAAACGCGCGTTTTCTTCATCGATTCGGTAGAATTCCGCATGCATTTCATGATCCAGAATATTCTCTTCCTTCACCGGTCTAAAAGTACCCAGACCGACATGCAAGGTCAGATAGGCGATTTTAACACCCTTTTCACGAATCTGATCCATCAGACCCTCTGTAAAATGCAAACCGGCAGTCGGTGCCGCAGCCGATCCCTTCTCTTTGGAATAAACCGTCTGATAGCGTTCTGGATTGTCCAGCCGCTCAGTGATATAAGGCGGCAAAGGCATTTCTCCCAAAGAATCCAAAATTTCTTCGAAAATCCCCTCATATTCAAAACGGATCAGTCGAGCTCCCTGCTCGCCCAAGCCTTCCACAACAGCCTGCAAGCGGCCGTCACCAAACTCAATACGCTGGCCTACCTTGGCATTGCGGCCTGGTTTTACCAGTGACTCCCACAAATCCCCTTCGATTCGTTTCAAGAGCAGCAATTCCACCTTGCCCCCGCTCCCAGCCTTGCGGCCAAAGAGTCGCGCCGGCAATACGCGGGTATTGTTCAATACCAGGCAATCGCCCGGCTCCAAGTAATCAAGTATTTGATCAAACCGCCGATGCTCAACACCCGGCTTTTCTGGATCCACCACCATCAAACGTGAATGGCTTCTTTCCTTTAAGGGTGTCTGCGCAATCAATTCTTCCGGCAGGTCAAAATAATAATCTGAACGTTTCAGTCCTGTATTCATATCCTCATCCTTTGCTTTTCTCTGCAAGAATTTATTCTAACATTGATATCAAGGTAGAATCAAGCACTTCTCCAAAGTATTTTTTCCCTTTGGCTGTAACAACTCGCCCGCGAGGGGTTCGTTGCAAAAGGCCAATCTGCAAAAGATAGGGTTCAACAACATCTTCTATGGTAGAAGAATCTTCCCCAATGGAGGCTGCCAAGGTATCAAGTCCTACCGGTCCACCGGCAAAGTCACGCAAGATCGTCCGCAAAAGGCGCAGGTCCACATGATCCAATCCCATGGCGTCCACTTCCAGCATTTCCAAGGCCTTTGCTGCTACCCCATCCGATATGGCACCTTGATGAACCACTTGCGCGTAATCCCGTACCCGCTTTAATAGACGATTGGCAATTCGAGGTGTTCCCCTGGAACGTCGTGCAATTTGAGAGGCTCCTTTTGTATCAATTTCTACCTCCAAGATCTCCGCTGACCGGGACACAATTACACTTAATTCTTCCGGCGAATAAAAATCCAGCTTGCAGATCATTCCAAAGCGATCTCGCAAAGGAGAACTTAAGAGTCCCGCTCGCGTTGTAGCGCCGACCAGGGTAAAGTTGTTCAAGTCCAATCGAATCGACCGCGAACTGGGGCCTTTTCCAACGACAATATCGATTGCTTTGTCCTCCATGGCAGGATACAAAACTTCTTCTACTACCCGATTCAAACGATGAATCTCATCAATAAAAAGAACATCGCCCTCTTCCAACGTGGTTAAAATTGCAGCCAAGTCGCCTGGTCTCTCAATGGCCGGTCCAGAAGTGATTTTGCACTGCACCCCCATCTCATTGGCAATAATGGTAGCCAAGGTAGTCTTGCCCAGTCCCGGCGGACCATAAAAGAGCACATGATCCAAAGACTCATTTCTTTTCTTGGCCGCGTCAATAAAAATCCGCAACTGATTCTTAATCTTCTCTTGGCCTATGTATTCGTCCATCCGAACAGGACGAAGATTCTTTTCTATGGGACGATCCTCTGATCGTTTATTTTGCGTCGTTATGCGACTGTTGATTAATCCGTCCATCCTGTCCCCCTATCGAACCAAGTTCCTTAGCGCGGCACGAATCATTTGGCTTGCCGTGCTTTCTTCTGTGATGCCAGCCGCTTGGCTTAAGGCATGCATCGCCTCTGACCGCGAGTAACCCAGTGCCATCAATCCTTCGGCCGCTTCAGTCGTAACCGGCATTTCCGCTGTTGTCGGCATGCCCGCAGAAGGTACCCAGCCGGCAATCTTTCCGCGCAAATCAAAAATAATTCTTTCAGCTGTTTTCTTGCCAATCCCTGGACATGAGGATAAGGCTTTGGCATCTTCTGCAAGTATGGCTTGCTGCAAATGTTCCAAAGGCAAACCCGTCATTAAGCCCATGGCAGCTTTCGGCCCCACCTTGGATACACTCAATAGAAGCCGGTACATGGACCGTTCCTCACGACTTAAAAAACCGACCAGGTGAACCTGGTCATCTCGAATTTGAAGTTCCGTATATATTTTCGCCTCTTCACCAGGCTTAAGTAATTGCAAACTGGATCCCGAACTATGAATCAAAAAACCCATTCCATCCCGATCGATAATCAAAGCATTTTCCTGAATGTCTTCAACCCGACCCACGATATAATCCAACATGGCAAGACCTCCTTATTTCTCTTATTATAGCACAAACATATGTTTGCTTCCATGCCCGTTTATCTTCGCCGGTTTCGGATACGTATATAATGAAGAAAGACTTGGAAAGGAGACTATTATGAGCAAGGTTGTACATTTTGAAATCGGATCTTCGAATTTCGAAGTATCAAAAAACTTCTATCACGAATGCTTTGGCTGGACATTTGAATTGTACGATCAGATGGACTACCATCTGATTGACACTGGAAAAGATGCCTCTGGTATTAATGGCGGCTTTATGCCGGCAGAAGATTTCGACCAAAAAATTATCTTAACCATCAACGTTGACAACCTGGATGAAAAACTGGAAAAAATCGTCGAGCTCGGCGGCAGTGTCATCATGCCTCCTCAAGAAATCCCAGGTGTAGGACGCCTTGCCTATTTCAAGGATCCTTTAGACACCATTATGGGAATGATGGAACCGGTCCGGTTTGAGGAAGAAGAGGAAACAGAAGAGACAGAAGAAGCTGAGGAATAGGAAAAAGCGCCTGCATCTGCGGGCGCTTTCTTATGTTGAATCAATTTATTCGACTTCAGGCATGTCCCAGTTGTGGTAGACATTTTGAATATCATCATTGTCTTCCATCATATCAAGCATGCGGTTCATATTCTTATATGCGTCTTCTGGAATGCTGGTCTGCATTTGTGGAATATAAGTCAGCTCTGCTTTGACAAATGGAATATTCTCTTTTGACAAGGCATCTCGCACTGTCGAAAAATCATTGGGATCCGTTGTAATTTCAAAGAATTCATCTGACGCTTCAAAGTCTTCCGCTCCCGCTTCCAACGCAATCATCATCATTTCCTCTTCGTCCATACCAAAGTCTTCCCGATCAACCAATAGGATTCCCTTTCGGTCAAACATAAAAGCAACGGAACCGGTTGTGCCCAAGTTCCCGCCATTCTTATCAAAATAATACTTGATGTCTGCAACCGTACGGTTTTTATTATCCGTCAAGCATTCCACAATCACAGCTACCCCGTTTGGACCGTAACCTTCATATCGAATCTCTTCATAGTTAACACCGTCAGCGCCACCAGCACCTTTCTGAATTGCCCGCTTAATATTGTCATTGGGCATATTGGCTGCCTTTGCCTTTTCAATTGCAGTTTTCAAGCCTGCGTTATATTCCGGATCGGAACCGCCTTCTTTGGCTGCCACGGTCAATTGACGTGCGATCTTGGTAAAAACCTTGCCTCGCGCTGCGTCCTGACGACCTTTCCGATGTTTGATGTTCGCCCATTTTGAATGTCCTGCCATGTGTTTCCTCCTTCAATTTCTACGGAAAGAGTGTACCATACTTTCCTTTTTCTTTCAATTTTCACGCCTTTGAATTGCTTTATCCTTCCACCCACGCTTGGCTTAATAAGAAATCATCCCCATCGACCTGGCCTTGCCGACACGGCACAAACCGTTCTTTTAATGAATGCAAGGTTTCCTTTCCCTGCGTGAAATTCACCAAATATGCTTCAAGCATATCCTGGTCTTCCGATCTCGACGCCACTTCCACCTGGACTCGGTCTAAAAATTCCTGACTTACGATATGAAAGGGTTTTGATTCCAATTCGTTTTGCAGCTTACCGTATTTGGTATAGTCGATGGATAATCGGAAACCCACCATTCTCACTTGTTCAATCAGTTCTGCCGCCTCAATGGCGATTTGAGCGCCATGGGTATAGGCGCGCACCAGTCCGCCAGTGCCCAGTTTCGTTCCCCCATAATAGCGAACCACCGCAATCGCGACATTTTTGATCGCTCGCTGCTTGACCATGCTTAAAATCGGAATCCCCGCTGTCCCACTGGGTTCACCGTCGTCAGAATACCGCTGGCATTCGTAATTGTCCCCATAGACATAAACCGGAACAACATGGGTTGCCTGTTTGTGCATGGCTTTAATCCGCTCAACAAAAGCCGCGCCCTCCTCTTCTGAATCAATAGGTGCGGCATACCCGATAAAGCGGGATTTCTTCTCAACAAATTCGGCTTCTCCCGATCTGTAAATAGTTAAATAATTCGTCTTCATTGGGATCCTCCTTATTATTATTGTACGGTTCTTTTCTATTGAGTGCAAATCTGTGTTCACGGTTTATTAATGTCATAAAATCCCGAATATGATATAATCGTTAGAGATTTATGCGATCATGTTCGATCTTGGAGGAGATTATGACTAATCAATCAAACAAAAAGAAAAGTGGGAAGAAGCAATCCCATTTATACGTAAAAATCCCTTTGAAAATTTTAAAGTGGACATTCTTATCCATTATTGTCATTGGTTTGCTCGGCGGAGCAGCCGTACTTGGACTGTTCTTCGCATCTGTTAATACGGTCCCAGCAGTCGATTTCACATCCGGCACCCATTTATTGGACAAGCACTCGGAAATCGTCGATCAAAACGGCAATCTAATCGAAAAAATTCAAACGGAACAATTCCGTACCATTGTCAGTTTGGAAAACATATCACAATCGGCGCAAGACGCTTTTGTCGCCATCGAAGACAAACGATTTGTTGAACATAACGGTATTGACGTCAAACGAATTGTCGGCGCGTTGATCGCCGATATTAAAGCAGGAACTGTTGTTCAAGGGGCCAGCACCATTACCCAGCAGACCGTTAAAAACCTATATCTGCAGGAATATGTCATCAAAGATTACGGCACCTTAACCAATCTATTTAAAGATGTAGACCGAAAAATCAAAGAAGCCACCTTGGCCATGGAACTGGAAAAGTTCTATTCCAAGGAACAAATATTGGAAGCCTACTTAAACACCATCTATTTAGGCCAAGGCGCCTACGGAATTGAAGAGGCTGCTCAAGTCTATTTCTCAAAACCCGCTTCCGATTTAACCATTGCCGAAAGTGCCTTTATTGCCGGAATTACCAAAGGAACCACCAAATACTCTGGCTATAAAACGGTAAAACCACAGGATTATGATCCAACTACCATGAAAGCAGTTGGAGAAGTCGAAATCCTAGGTACTTCCTATGTGGCCATTATCAACCAAAACACCTTGGACCGTCAGAAAATTGTCTTAAGCGAAATGAAAAATCAGGGTGTCATTACTGAAGCAGAGTACAACTTGGCCCTGCAGGAAGACATTGCTGAATCCATGCAGCCAGGCAATCGAAAATCCAGTGAAGTGAACACTTCCTACTTTAACGATTATTTGATCGGTCAAGTTATTGACGACTTGATTGACGAATACGGTTATTCAAGACAATATGCTCAAAATTTGATCTATACCGGCGGTCTGCGCATCTACTCAACCATGGACGTCGTCATGCAAAGACAGATGGAAGACATCTTTGCAAGTTTTGATGAGATCATGTACGACTATCGCGAAGACAAGGATCGCAACGACATTCCTTTTATCGCCAATAAAGTCAACGACAATGGCGATATCTTGAATATCCAATATGAAAGCAGCGCAGAACGTGCGGCACGCGAAAAACAAAAACTTCCTGAGCCAAAAGGCAGTGTCATTTACTATTTTGTAGATTCTGATTACATCTACAACGAAGACACCCGACAAGTCGAGCAGCGATACACCAATCAAAACTATTTGTCGGAAGACCGTGAACTGATTATTCCTGAAAGCGAATACACCTTTAGTGAGTCAGGAAACCTGATCATCACCAGCAAGCGAATTAATTACCGCAATCTGGATATTGCAAATTACTACACCTTTAATTATCCGCTGATTGATGAAATCAATCATCAGCTTTTGACAGGCATTCTTTCCTATGCTGATTTGGATATGGATCGAATCAACGAATCCTTGAAAGACTACCGTGTGGGCAGCGAATCAGAGGAAATTGCTTATCCGCAATTTACCACCCATACACGTGGCTATATCCGTAAATTGGAAGACGAGGATTATATTTCAGACAGCGAAAACAAGTCTGTCAGTATTCTTAAAGCCTTTTTAGCAGACAATCCGGAATTTTATCGCATTGCCGAAAACGGCGATCTGTTGATTTCACCGCGATTCTTGTATATCAACACAACGGGAGCGGTACAGCCGCAAGCATCCTCAGTTGTGATGGATTACCACACAGGATATGTTTCCGCTTTAATGGGCGGTCGCGACTTGGAAGGTGCAAAAATCTATAACCGCGCCATTGATGCCAGCCGTCAACCCGGTTCATCCATTAAACCGCTGTCTGTTTATACGCCGGCACTAGACAATGGATATACTGCCTCTTCTGTGGTGGATGACTTGCCGCATTATATCGATGATGTAAATAGCGGTCCTCTGCCAGGCACGACTGATCAATTCGCAAAAATCATGTGGCCAACCAACTGGTACGGCTCCAGCAATACCAATAAACAAGATGACTACTATGGTTATGTAACCTTGCGTGAGGCTGTTAAATGGTCTATGAATGTTCCAGCCGTTACATTCTTGGAGCAGTTGGGCATTGAGAAATCCATGGATTACTTAAAAAAATTCCATGTGATTGAGACCAAAGCACCAAACGAAGACAGCTTTGTTCAAAAATTTGAAAACCCTTCACAAAATGATGAAGGACTCGCGCCATTGGCATTGGGCGGATTAACAGAAGGCATCACCAATTTACGCTTAACAGCAGCCTATGGTGCCATTGCCAATCAAGGAACCTATACAGAGCCGATTGTCTATACAAAAGTATTAGACGCAAACGGCGAGGTGATATTGAGCAAGCAGCCACAGCGTAATACGGTTGTGACTCCGCAGGTCTCCTACATTATGACAGACATCTTGAATGATGTTGTAAACACAGGGACCGGTACAAGAGCGAGAATTACAGACGACAACAAAGGCATTCCAGTTGCCGGAAAGACTGGTACAACGCAAAACAATGCGGATACCTGGTTTGTCGGCTTCACGCCTTACTATGTCAGCGCCGCATGGATCGGAAACGATGACTTGGCATTGAAGTTGGACTACAGCAGCAGTTTGGGCAAATATTTATGGAAACCCGTGATGACTGCAGCCCACGAAAATCTGGATGACCGCGATTTCCCTGTTCCGACAGGGATCAAAGAAGTCTATGTTGATGGGGTGTCCGGAAAACTGCCAACCAGTTTGTCCGAGCTAGATCCTAGAGGCAGTCAGATCTATTTGGAGAAATTCATTGAAGGAACAGAACCAACTACCTTCGATGATGTGCATATTGAAGTTGTGATTGATCCATACGCTTATTCCGATATTTTGGTTGAAGCCGCTTTGGATGCAGAAGGAAACCCAAGGGTTGATGAAAATGGTGAAACCGTGCTGCAGTACCGCACCCCTTACGAGGAAGCAACACCATTATGTCCAGCCGCTCTGACACAAACCATGGTATTCCTGGACCGCGATTACAATCCGGCCAATCATGGCGGATATATTCCAAAAGACTTTATTTATCAGCGGCCAAGCGAAAAATGTCATCTTCACAATCCATTGACGATGACCGGCTACTCTTATGATGAATTTGGCAATGTGATCTTCGATACGACACCGCCGGGCGAAACACCAACAACCGAAGAGTCCAGCCCTGACACAGAAGGAACAGATGACACGAATGAAGACTAAGCCTTCTCAGGCTTAGTTTTCTTTTGAGGAGGAACAAATGGAACCAAAACTAATTATCAACAAAGAAATCTTGCATAACAATCTGCAACTTTTGAAAAATTCCATGCCAGACTCAAAAATCTACGCCGTCGTTAAAGGAAACGGATACGGTTTAGGTCTTCATCAAATCGCGACTTTACTGAACGAGACTGCTGACGGCTTCTGTGTGGGGCTTGAGTCTGAAGCCATCGCCCTATCGGAGAACAAGGCCGTAACAAAACCCATTCTTCTTATGAGTCCGGTCTTTGATCCTGAAAATGTTAAAAGATACAATTACATCCCTACCATTGAATCCATAGACCAATTACAAGTCTTGGAATCGATCGGAAAAAAAGAGGGAAGAAAAATTTCCTATCATCTAAAAGTGGAAACCGGGCTCCATCGTTTTGGTGTCTCACCAAAAGCTTTTTCCAGTATGATTCAGGCAATGCAGTCCGCAAAATGGTCAAGCCTGCAAGGGGTTTATTCCCATTTTCAAAGCGTTGGAAACCCCTCCTCCGTTAAGAAGCAATTACAAGACTTCTTAGCCTGTATCGATCAGATCCAAGCAGCTGGCATCCCAATCCCTTTTAAGCACATTGCCAACGGTGAAGCGGGCATTGATTATCCAGAAACCCGATTGGATTTGGTTCGGGTTGGAAACGCTCTTTATGGAAAGTCACGTACAAGAACCAACTTAGGCTTAAAACGACCAGAACGCTTGCAAGTGCCTATCGTAAAAATTCAAGAAGTGCCAGCTGGCAACTTGCTTGGTTACAGCGGCAGCTACAAAACCAAAAGAACGACCCGGATCGGATTGATCCCATTCGGATTTGATGACGGACTTCAGGTGAGCAGAAAGTTGTCTCCGCTTACTCCCGCTGCTCTAATAAAAGAATTGGCGCGGACCCTTGTCCGCTATTTCAAACCCATATCCCCCGTGGTTTATCAAGGAAAATCGATTCCTCTACTGGGCCGGGAATATATGCAGTTTGCAACCATCGACCTGACCCAGCATTCAGAAATCCAGGTTGGAGACAAGGTTGAAATTGAAATGTCCAGCTTTTTTATCAGTTCCGAGATCGAACGAATTTATCAATAAAGGAGAATCACAATGGAGTGGATTGAATCTCTTTCCCCACAAGAACACGACAGCTTTGTTAATCAACATGAAAATGGCAGCTTTATGCAAAATTCCGAATGGGGATTGTTCAAAAGCCGCTATGACTGGAAGCCGACTTTTGTCGGTATGAAAAAGGATGAGGAATTGGTCGCCAGTGCTATGATCCTTTTTAGAAAAATCCCCGGCCTTCCCGCAAAAATCGCCTATGCCCCCCGCGGGTTCGTCTTGGATTATGAGGACAAAACACTTTTGAAAGATTTCAGTCAATCGGTGCTTTCCTATTGCAAGAAGAATCAAGCTGCTTTTTTCCGTATGGATCCAGTCATTCGCCGAACCAGTATCGACTATGATGGAAAGCCCCTTGAGGGAATCAACAATGAATGGTTGATTCCTTATATGAAGACACTTTCTTATGACCATCAGGGCTTTTCCTTGGACTTTGACGGTTGGCAGCCTCGATTTGTATTCTGGCAAGATATTAAAATGCCTGAAGAAGCCCTCTTCAATGGGTTTCACAAAAAATGGAAGTACAACATTCGACTTGCAGAGCGTAAAGGGATTGAAATTGTACGGGGCAGCCGAAAAGATCTGCCGCGGTTTGCAGAAATGATGAAGGTAACCGGTGCTCGAGACGGATTCGGCACACGCCCCCTCTCATACTTTGAATCCCTCATAGACGACATGAATCCCAATGGCAAGGCCGAGCTCTTCCTGGCACGTCTAAACGCTGAGAAAGCCATTGAAGACGCTGAGAAAGCCTTGCACAAGGAAGAATCAGCCTTAGAGCGTTTCACGACCCAATTGGCATCTGCCAAAGAAGAAGAAAAAACAGACAAACAAGCCCAATTGGAAAAGAAAATCAATCTTTCAGCCAATCGAATCGAAAAACTGAAAGCCGAGCTGAAAGACCTGCACGATTTTCAAATACTGCCTGCAGACCAGCAAATTCTCTCAGGCGCTATCTTAATGACAACTGGCAAAAAAGCTTGCTATTTGTATGGGGCAAGCGACAATCGATTCCGCGATCGCATGCCCAATTACCTTATCCAATGGGAAATGATGCGCCACGCCCAAAGCACGGGTGCAGAGATCTATGATTTTCGAGGTGTTTCTGGCAATTTGTCTCCCGATCATCCACTCTTTGGCCTTTATCGCTTTAAGCGAGGCTTTCAAGGAGAGTTTGTTGAATATATCGGTGAATTCGACGCAGTCTTAAAACCCCTGTCATACTGGCTTTTTACCAACGGGCTTCCCAAGGTGAAAGCAATTTTAAAACGCGGCAAGAAATAACTAAACGCCTGCAATCCGAATGGGATTGCAGGCGTTTTAACTTTATGCCTGTACCTTTTCAATAAATTCTTTGAATCCAATTTGATCAAAAAAGGCCGGATGATACACTGACGGCATTTTTCGATTAACAATTGCCTCAACCATTTTTGGTTCAAAAGGAATCTCTAGGGCAATCTCAAGTCCTTGTTCTTGACAATACTCTTCTATCGCTGCTTTTCCTTCCGTCGACAAGTCCGCCTTATTCAGCACAAGCAGAATCGGAATATGAAATCCTCTTACCAGGGTCTGCACTTTTTTTAGATCATGAAGCCCGGAAAGGGTTGGTTCAATGACCAGGATGACCTTTGAAACGCCTGTAATCGAAGAAATGACATTGCAGGCAATGCCTGGAGAGCCATCAATCAAGATCCATTCTGCGTCCTCAGCTTCTGCAATGGTTTTTGCCTTCTTTCGCACTTCCGCTACAAGCTTGCCGGAAGTTTCCTCTCCAGGAATCAGCCGAGCATGGACTAAGGCGCCTTGTTCTGTCTGGCTGACAAAAATCTTGCCCACTACATTGTCTTGCATAGAGACTGCACCTTGCGGACAGACAGCTTGGCATACGCCGCATCCTTCGCATTTTCCCAATATCAACTTAATGGACTCATCGATTGCTTGAAATTTACAGTGATTGACACAGGCTTTGCATGCCACACATCGATCATAATCGACGACTGGTCTTTGCAGGCCTACAAAATCCTGTTCGGTTCGATTATACTCATCCAGCAAGATATGCAAATCAGGTGCGTCAACATCACAATCCGCTAGAACCAGCTTGTCGAAATAGGGGATCATAGACGCAATCAGTGACGTTTTGCCGGTTCCGCCTTTGCCTGAAAGGATGGCAATTTCATTTCTCTTCATAACAACTCTCTCCCTCCAGCCTTGCTGACCTTGTCCAAAATCAATTCCATCGTTTCCCGAAACGGTGGAAAAGTTTCGCTTAAAAGACCGCCTTGTGCATACTGTTTCGCATAGGCTTTAGAAAAAGGAATTTCCGCCAAGATTTCCAGACGTTCAGATTGGCAATAGTCATAAATTTCCCGATCTCCCAGACCCGCTTTATTAATAACGACACCCATTGGTATCTGCAAGGCTCCGAGCATTTCCACAACCAGTTTCATGTCGCTTACCCCAAAAGGAGTTGGCTCTGCCACAATAATGGCATAATCAACACCCTCCACCGCTGCTACGGTAGAACAAGCCGTTCCTGGTGGCGAATCAATCAATACAATCTTCTCATCCCCGCTTATTTCCCTTAGCTGTTCGATAATAGGAACGCCGGAAACTTCACCGACCAAGAGATCGCCATAGGCAACCGAACGCCCGGAAAGGGTTTTACCGGTATAAATATTGCCAATCGTCCGCGGATAATATCGAATGGCATCTGTGGGACAAAGCAATTGGCACCCTCCACAATCATGACAAAGCTCCGGATATACCAGGACCTTTTTCTTGGCAGGAAGAATCGCATTGTAACGGCAAAAATCGCCACACTTGCCACATAGGGTGCATAGCTCTTCATCCACCACTGGATACTCCTTCTTGACTGGAATCCGTTCCAAGATCACGGGTTTGAGAAAAAGATGGCTATTGGGTTCCTCCACATCCGTATCAATCAGCATACCCTTTTCAAGCGTCGCAAAAAGATTCGTCGCAACTGTTGTTTTCCCAGTTCCGCCTTTCCCGCTTAAAACTGCAATTTTCATAAGCTTAAGCCCTTCTAAGGCCATGCTTGCTTTTCGTAGTGCTTACATCCGCTTTGGCAAGCTTTCCATCCAGAAAATCAGCTATAGTCTCCCTCACGGTTTTCTTCTCTGTATACCGGAAAGCCGCCAATTCAAACGCACGCAAGGCATCTACGGCTTTTGGTCCCAACTCGGGTGCCAGAACCGCTTGCGCTCCCTGTTGGCTGATAAATCGCACTGCACTTCCCCCTGCCCCGGCCGGTTCCCCTTTGGCGGGATTCTCAAAGGTCTCGCTGGATCTTGTCTCTGTGTCAAAAATCACATAATACTCCGCGCGGCCAAACCGATCGTCCGCTTGCGCGTCCATTCCCGTCGTTTTTGCGCATACTGCTATTTTCATAACTTCCTCCTTCTTGCATGGCAAAGGGGCCCTTCGGCCCCAAATCTATCTCTAGCAGTTATCAAGTCCTAGTGCTGATGATCGTGGTCGTGATCATGTTTGCAGGCTTCCCCTGTTGAAACAAGGTCACCACCCAAGTATTCTTTCAAGTTTTCTTCAATACTTCCACGCGCTCCCAGAATCACTTCGATGTTTTGCTCTTTAAAAAGATTAATCGCCATTTGACCCATTCCTCCGGTAATAATGACATCCACTTGATGTTCCCCTAGGAATTTAGGCAATACGCCAGGCGCATGCGGCGGTGCCACCAAGAATGTCTGCTCAATAATTTCGTTGTTCTCTACATGATGAACCGCAAAAAAACGACAATGTCCAAAGTGCTCATCAACCTGCACTTTATCCGTAGTTGGCAATGCAATTTTCAATGTTTTTTGTGCTTCTTTGTTCATATTATTCTCTCCTTTTAATTGAATATTCGCTGTCTCATTCTCCAGAATAATCGCCTTGTAGTTCAATAAGGCATCCGTCATTTTCTTGCGACCTGTTCGCAACAGCCGCTGAATGGTCGCGCGGGAAACTTTCATTTCCCTACTGGCTTCGGTTTGATTTTTTCCCTCATAATCGCACAAGCGCATGGCTTCAAACTCATCTAAACTGATGCGAACCGATGCATCCTCATTAAGTTGCATTCCCAAGGGATGAAAGATCTTTCCCCGATCCAATCTTCTGCAATATCTTTTCTTATATGGCCCTTTCATGCATCTCCTCCCTCCGCAAATGTGCATATGCACATTTATAATACTGCTAACTAACTGATTTGTCAACATTATCCATCCACAATTTTATTGATTGATCCCAATCAAAAATCATATGAAACACAAAAAAAGCACCGACCAATCGGTCGATGCTGCACGAACACCACTATGATGAAGTTGAACTTGAGTCTTTTTTTAAGCGGAACATGCCCATGGCGATAATCAAGGCTACAAAGCCGTTGACCAGCCACACATGTTCCAATCCCCTTAAGCCAGACATCCAACCAGCAAATGGCGGACCCAGTATAAATCCAACCCTTCGGATCACCGGGAATATGGCATTAAAACGGCCTCTATGCGTTACTGGAGCGTGATTGGCAATATAGACATTGGTATTGGTCGCGATAATAATCTCACCGATCGTCCACAATACCGTAGACAGAACAAATCCGGCAATGGAAGTTACTACACCCAACATGCCAAATCCGACCATGTAAAAGAGCGACGCCATGGCAATATTGGTCGCTGCAGAAAATCTGCTTAGATAAGAATTGATAAAAACAGTTAATACACTGCACATCACCGCATTAATGGTCATCAATCCACCATATAGCTTGGCTCCTTCCAAACCGAATATCGATTCAACTTGCAAGGGAAGACCGAAATTAAACTGAGAGAAGACGAAAAAGAGACCCATAATCCAAAAGCAGAACCAAAGAAAACTCGGCTTTTGAACCATCAACTGCCAAAGTGACAAGTCTTCTCCAAGGACTTCAGCCGATTCCTCCACTTCTTCCACGGTTGGTTTCGTTTCAGGAACAAACCTTGCCACCAGCAAGACCGACAACAAGGTAGTTGCTCCATCACCAAAGAACAAGACTTTTGTATAGGAGGCAAATAAAAGGCCTGCCAATAAAGGGCCAACGGCATAGCCAATATTCAAAGCAATATACATCAAGCTAAAAGCTTCTGTTCGTTCATCCTCTTTGGTGACATCGGTAACAATCGTATTGATAAAAGGACCGGATATGCCTCCAAAAAAAGAGCGAAGAATCAGGAAAAAGGCCACCCATTCGGCTTTGCCGGCAAATCCGGCAACAAACATGGACGCAGCTGTCAAAGTTGAAAACAATAAAAAAGCCTTGCGTCGGCCGAATTGATCTGCAATTTTCCCACCAAACATGGAGCCGACCAAGCCCACTGCACTCACGGTCATCACCACCCATCCTGCCGTTTGAATGGAGAATCCGTATCTTGTTGTCAACAAGAGGGTCATAAATGGCGCTATAAAGTTCCCCATATTGTTGATTAGCCGTGAGAAAAACAAGACCCATACCGTAGCTGGGAGATTTCTATATTTTGTAAGCATTTTGTCCTCCTCCCCCCAAAATTAAAGAACGAAGATCTATTCATTATAAGTAAAAAAAAGAGGCTCTATTCAGAGCCTCTTTCAAAGTTTCTACTTGTTGTTGATTGCCGCTTGCGCTGCAGCCAAACGTGCGATTGGCACACGGAATGGTGAACAAGACACATAGTCCAGACCAACATTATGGCAGAATTCTACAGATGTAGGCTCGCCACCATGCTCACCGCAAATACCAACTTTCAAGTTCTCGCGAGTCTCGCGACCTTTTTTCGTTGCCATTTCAACCAATTGGCCAACGCCAGTTTGGTCAAGTCGTGCAAATGGATCTTGCTCGTAGATGCCGTTTGAGTAGTAATCCGCTAGGAATTTACCAGCGTCATCACGAGAGAAACCAAATGTCATTTGAGTCAAATCGTTTGTACCGAATGAGAAGAACTCAGCTTCAGTTGCGATTTGATCAGCAGTCAATGCTGCACGAGGAATCTCAATCATTGTACCAACCATGTATTTGAAATCAACGCCAGTCTCTTGCTTAACCGCTTCAACTGTTTTTACAACGATCTCTTTTACAAAAGCAAGCTCTTTAACTTCGCCTACCAATGGGATCATGATTTCTGGTACAACATTCAAGCCTTTTTCCTTGTTAACAAATGCTGCCGCTTCTGCGATGGCACGCGCTTGCATTTCAGCAATCTCTGGATAAGAAACGGCCAAACGGCAACCACGGTGACCCATCATTGGGTTGAATTCGTGTAGGCTATCCTTCACTTCTTTCAACTCTTCGAATGATACACCCATCTCTGCAGCCAACTCTTTGATGTCCGAATCTTCATGAGGCAAGAACTCATGTAGAGGTGGATCCAACAAACGAACTGTTACAGGACGTCCTTCCATCGCTTCGTAGATACCAATAAAGTCAGCTTTTTGGTAAGGAAGCAATTCGCTCAATGCCGCGCGACGCGCTTCTTCTTCTTCAGAAAGAATCATGATACGCATTTTCGCAATACGCTCTTCTTCAAAGAACATATGCTCTGTACGGCAAAGGCCGATGCCTTCAGCGCCCATCTCAACAGCTTTCGCTGCATCACGAGGCGTATCTGCATTTGTTCGAACCTTCAAAGTACGAGCTTCGTCTGCCCATGCCATGAATTTCGCAAAGTCGCCTGAGATTTCAGGATCAACTGTTTTGATATCTTCCAAGTATACATTACCTGTAGAACCGTCAAGAGAAATGAAGTCTCCCTCTTTCACTGACTCGCCAGCTACTGTAAATACTTTAGCTTCTTCGTCGATCTTGATGTCGCCACAGCCGGATACACAGCAAGTACCGATACCACGAGCAACTACGGCCGCATGAGAAGTCATACCACCACGAACAGTCAAGATACCTTTGGCTGCATACATACCCTCGATATCTTCTGGAGATGTCTCCAAACGAACCAAGATAACACGCTCGCCGCGCTCAGCTGCTGCTGCCGCGTCTTCTGCAGTGAAGTATACTTGACCCGCTGCCGCACCTGGAGATGCAGGAAGACCAGTAGTCACTGAAGTGCCCGCTTTCAATGCAGCTGCATCGAACATTGGATGAAGCAATTGATCCAATTGGTTAGGATCTACTTTCATCAAAGCTTCATCAGTAGTTACCATTCCCTCTTCAACTAGATCTACCGCGATCTTCAATGCAGCGGCTGCTGTACGCTTGCCGTTACGAGTTTGAAGGAAGTACAATTTCTTGTCTTCAATGGTGAACTCCATGTCTTGCATGTCTTTGTAGTGTTGTTCAAGACCTTCTGCGATATCCATGAACTCTTTGTAGATTTCTGGCATATCTTCTTCCAGCTTGCGGATTGGTTGAGGAGTACGGATACCCGCTACAACGTCTTCGCCCTGTGCGTTGATCAAGTACTCGCCGTAGATACCTGCTTCACCAGTTGCAGGGTTACGAGTAAAGGCAACACCAGTACCAGAAGTTTCGCCCATGTTACCGAATACCATCATTTGAACGTTAACGGCAGTTCCCCAGTTGGAAGCGATGCCATTCATTCGGCGGTATACGATCGCACGAGGGTTGTCCCAAGATCGGAATACGGCAGTGATGGATTCCATCAATTGCTCTTTAGGATCTTGAGGGAAGTCATGACCCATTTCTTCTTTGTAAAGTCCTTTGAACTGTTCAACAACTTGTTTCAAGTCATCAGCAGTCATTTGCGTGTCGTCTTCTACGCCTTTTGCTTCTTTGATCTCATCCAAAACGCGCTCAAATTTGGATTTAGCAATGCCCTTAACAACGTCAGAGTACATTTGAATGAATCGACGGTAAGAGTCATAAGCAAAACGTGGGTTGCCAGTTGCTGCTGCAAAACCTTCAACCGCAACGTCAGTCAAACCAAGGTTCAATACAGTATCCATCATACCAGGCATTGATACACGTGCACCGGAACGGATAGAAAGCAATAGTGGCATTTCGTTGTCACCGAATTTCTTTCCAGAAACCTCTTCCAACTTCGCCAATTGCTCTTCGATTTGCGCTTTGATTTCGTCAGAAATCTGCTTGCTGTTTGCGTAGTAATCGTTACATGCCTCAGTTGTTACTGTGAAACCCTGAGGGATCGGAAGACCCATGCCTGTCATCTCGGCAAGGTTGGCACCTTTACCACCAAGCAGGTTCTTCATTTCTTTTCGACCTTCGTCGAAAAAGTATACAAACTTTGTCATTGAAAAACACCCCTTCTTTTATTTCTTTGATATTTTTTGGATAATATCATTAGCTGTTTCTTCAATCGCACGATTCGAAACGTTGATAATCCGACAATTCAGAGAGCGCATCACTTCTTCGGCGTATTCCAACTCTTCCAATATGCGATTTGAATCAGCATAGCTAACATTGCTTCCCAATCCCAGCTCTTTCAGCCGCTCGGTACGAATCACCGCCAGCTCTTCGGGATCGATACTCAATCCGATAATTTTTTCGGATGGTATTTGATACAATTCTTTCGGTATTCGCAATTCTTTTGCCAATGGCACATTGGCCACACGCAAATTTTGAAAAGCGAGGTACATGCTCAATGGTGTTTTAGACGAACGGGATACGCCAATGATCACCACATCCGCTTCCAAAATTCCGCCGGGATTCTTGCCGTCATCATAGGAGATGGCAAATTCCAACGCCTCGATCCGGTTCATGTTTTCCCGCTCAATCAATTTGACTTCACGAGATTCTTCTACGGGTTTTTGGCCGACAACCGGTTCCAGCTTCTCAACAAAAGCTGCCAACAAGTCAATGAGTACAATCGACTCTCGCTGACAGGTTTCCACGACAAAGCGATGCAGATCCTCATTCAGGGTTGCCAGAACAACAACTGCACCGATACGTTTAGCTTCTGTTAAAATCGTTTCAGCCCGCTCTTTGGTTCGAACATACGAATGCCGTTTAATACGATACGGCGTGCCTTTGAAATGCTCGATGGCGATCTGCGAAATCTGCCGGGCGGTTTCACCGATTGAATCCGAAATAACATGAATATAGAGTTTGTCGTTATGCATGGAGACCTCCCATTGATTCCATTCTCCTTGCTGAGACGTCGCTCTAAATATTATACCCTTTCATCCTGGCAAATTCAAATCTTTTTGTTCACCTTTAAAAAATTATCTGGCCCCTCAAGCAAAACATCCATTTTGCTGTTTCATCAAGGAAAAAAACAATAAAAAAGCGTCTCTTTCGAGACGCAATTTAATCGCGAGTAAGTCCGTAAGCCGAATTCTGTTCTAATAATCATCTATCTAGACCGGTTGTTACCAACCGGTTCATGCGACCTACCTACGGGAAGCAGCGGGCAACTGCCTTTTCACTCCCTACTTGGTCTTGCTCCAGATGGGGTTTACACAGCCAATCAGTCACCTGATTGCTGGTGAGCTCTTACCTCACCTTTCCATCCTTACCTAACGCATTAGGCGGTTTATTTCTGTTGCACTAGCCTTAGGGTCGCCCCCACCGGACGTTATCCGGCATCCTTGCCCTATGGAGTTCGGACTTTCCTCATGCTTGCGCACGCGATTATCCGACTTACTCATGACCTTCTGCATTTTACCACAAAATCTATTCTTTCGCAAACGGACTCACCCAAGAAGTTTCCACCAAGTCGTCGCGCTCCGTTTTCACCACGTTTACCTCTTCCAGCCATTGGCCCAAGAGTTGAGCCAAACGATCCGCCCCTGGCTTTTCCGTCTTGTAATGAGGCGCTACAATCACTGGAATTCCCGCTTCAATGGCCATCTGTGCTCTTGATGCCCGCACATCACCCGTTACATATACATCACTCACACGGGCAGCCACAGGGATTAAGTCGCCGCCGTCGCCACCACAGCAGCTAACCGTACGAGCTTCTGCATTTCTATCCCCATGAATCATCAAAGGACAATTCCACTTGACTGCAAGGCTCTGGGCAAATTCGGCAATCGTCATTGAATTTCCAAGTTCTCCAACAATGCCGTATCCCGCTTCATCCAAGGCGTTTTCCATTAGAAACAAATCATAAGCCGCCACTTCATAAGGATGTGCCGCCAGCATAGCCGCAACAACTTTCTTTTTATTGGACTCCGTTACGATCGCTTCAACCTTAATCTCCTTGAATTCCGCCAAGTTGTCGATTTCGCCCAAAAACGGCTTGGCACCATGCAGGGCCCGGAAAGTCCCAATCCCCTCCGTAGAGAAAGAACAATGGGTGTAGTTGCCCAGACTTCCTGCCCCGGCTTCCAGCATAGCAAATAGTACATCTTTGGCATGGCTTTCCGGCACATAAGTCGACAGCTTATACCCTTTCAGTCCGGTTGTAGGCGATAGAAACCTTCTATTCTTCAGTCCCATCCACTCCCCTAAGGCATCACTGACGCCAAATGGCATTTGATCATAATTGGTATGTGCTGCATAGACAAGCATTTGCGCATCGATCAGTCGCTTAGCAAGTCTTCCTCGATAGGTTTGAAAATTCAAGGATTTAATGGGTGTAAAGAAGAAAGGATGGTGAGTCACGATCATCTGACAGTCTTGCTCAATGGCTTCCGTGATCACCTGATCAGTTACCTCTAAGGCAACCAGAATCTTTTTGACGACACGATTTACATCGCCTATTTGCAAACCACAATTGTCCCAAGACTCCTGCATTCGTTCCGGAATTTCTTTATTGATGATTTGAATGATTTCTTGCGCCAACATTTCGCTTCACCTCCACAAGTTCTTGACGTTTCTTTTTCCACATTTGACGTTCTTGTTCTTTTTCTTTTCCACACTGGTCCAGTTGCGACAAAATTCGATCGATCCTGGAAATGCGAAATGCAAGAAACGCGTCCAAGGCCGAACCACCCTTTTCAATGATTCCTGCGCCTATTTCCAAATGAATTGGCTCAAGTTCCTGCTCCTGTCCATGCTTCACTTTCATAATTTGATAGAATTTATTTCCTTCCTGCACCATGGTTTCATCAACAATGCAAAAACCATTGTCTTTCAGAAATTCTCTCAAATAAGAAACTTTGACCATGGGCTGTAAAATCAAACTGGCAAAAGAACGGGTTTTCTTCCAATCAGCCGATAAAATTTGGCCAATTAGTTCTCCGCCCATGCCGGCAATCACAATCTGATCCACTTCGCCCTCTAGGATCGGCTCAAGACCGTTCCCCAATCGAAATTGCATATGCTCTTTCAAATTCTCCGGGGTATTGCGCTTTGCAGATTCCAAAGGCTTTTCATTCACATCCGCAGCGATCGCCGATTCAATCACACCACGGTTCAAAAGCGCCACCGGCAGATAGCCATGATCGGTGCCAATGTCAGCCAGGGTGGCACCCTGCTCCACCATCTCCGCAATCGCTTCCAGTCTAGGTGTCAGCATTTTTTCCTCCTTTTGTGATGAATTCTTCCAAGCTACGCTTATCAGACCATCATTATGAAATGAATTCAATCTCTCTGCAAATGATTGCGAAGATCTATTCATCGTACAAAAAAGATTCGCGTTAGCGAATCTTTAATCTTTAGTCTAAAAAGTCTTTCAATCGCTTGCTGCGGCTTGGATGTCGCAACTTACGGAGCGCTTTTGCTTCAATTTGTCGAATTCGCTCGCGTGTGACATCAAATTCGCGGCCTACTTCTTCCAGGGTTCGGTTTCTTCCATCATCCAGACCAAAACGCAGACGCAAAACTTTTTGCTCCCGCGGAGTCAAGGTCTCTAGCACTTCAACCAATTGTTCACGCAACATGGTAGAAGTTGCGGCTTCCGCTGGCGCTTGCGCGTAATCATCCGGAATAAAATCACCCAGATGGCTGTCTTCTTCTTCACCAATCGGCGTTTCCAAAGAAACTGGTTCTTGCGCGATCTTCATAATCTCGCGAACCTTCTCCTCGTCCATACCCATTTCCTTGGCAATTTCATCCGCACTCGGCTCTCGTCCAAGATCTTGAAGCAATTGTCGGGAAACACGCATCAACTTATTGATGGTTTCAACCATATGAACAGGAATTCGAATGGTACGTGCCTGATCAGCAATAGATCGCGTGATCGCCTGACGAATCCACCATGTTGCATAGGTAGAGAATTTATATCCTTTACGGTAATCAAACTTTTCTACCGCTTTAATCAAACCCATATTACCTTCTTGAATCAAATCCAAGAAAAGCATGCCACGTCCCACATAGCGTTTCGCAATACTTACAACCAATCGCAAGTTTGCTTCACACAATTTTTGCTTGGCAATTTCATCGCCTTCTTCAATGCGCTTGGCCAGCTCAATTTCCTCTTGGGCCGACAGCAACGAAACTTTCCCGATTTCTTTCAGGTACATGCGAACCGGATCGTCCACGTTAATGGATTTACCGACATCGATGGTTTTTTCCGTTTCCTTTTTTGCTGGCTTCTTCCCTTTTTTCTCTTTCTCGATCTCCATGATGACATCATCATCACCCGCATCGTCAATGATGTCGACTTTTTTCTTTTCGAGGGCTTGATAAATCTCATCAATTTGATCCGTTGACAAGTCAATATCGGAAATGGTATCCATGATCTTTCTATAAGTAACTTGTTTTTCCTTTACCGCTTCCTCCATCATCTTGTCGATGATTTCTTGGCTCTTCTTATCGAGTTTACTCAATCTCGTACGCCTCCTATTGCATAGTCCCTAGTTCATTCATCTTTTTCATGATGTCTTGGATTTCTTGAATAATCATCTTTCGCAAATCACCATCACTTGCGGGAATCGACTGCAGCAGCGCTTCCCGGTCTTTTTTCAAATTCCGATAGTATTGCAAATGAATTTTCTTCACATAGTCCAGCAGCACTTTCGATGAAAGTTCCCCACTGAATCCAGTTTTACTATTATATAGCATCTTTCGCTCATTTTCAAATTGATCTTTGAAATGAGCGTCCAAATCTTCTCTACTTTGAATTCCACTCCCCGAAAGAGCTCCAAATAATTCGGAAACGTAGGCATCAAATTCACTTCCCATAAATGCAACAACCATAGGTTGAATCTCCAACTGCGAAAAAAGTCCCGGCGACTGGTGGACCATGGCCAAAAAATCTTTCACCAAGGAGTCTTGATTTGATTTTAGTACCAGCGTCTCTTTTTCAATGACTGGTTCCTTCTTAGGTTTCCATTCCTGACGAGGGGATCTTTCCGGCCTTGGCTCTCGCCCCAGCAACAAATCCTTTGACACCTGAAGATCTCTGGAAAGATGATCTGCATATATCTCTCGTGTAGTTCGATCTGGCAAAGCCTTTAAATAAGCCGTTAGCTCTCGTATACATAATACCCGCTGTTCGTCATCTTGGATCGTATATTTGCTTTGAATTCGCTCCAATTCATAATCAACATAGTAATTGGCCGTTTTAATTGCTTGCCGAAAAGCATCTACACCTTCCCTTTGAATCCATTCATCGGGATCTTTGCTTTCTCCCAGTCGAATAATACGCGGTTCCAGACCAGCAGCCAGCAAGACCTGAATGGCTCGAGCCGTTGCTTTTTGTCCCGCCGTATCGGAATCATAACAAATATAGACCTGATCGGTATATCGTTTGATCAAATGCGCCTGCTCTTTGGTCAAGGCAGTCCCCAAGGAGGCTACCGCTGTTTGTATCCCCGACTGGTGCAAAGCGATGACATCCATATATCCTTCCACCAGGATCAAACCTTCTCGTCGTGCATCCTTTTTAGCCAGATTCAAGGCATACAAATGGAATCGTTTATTAAAAATCATGGTTTCTGGAGAATTCAAATACTTCGGTTCGCCAGCTCCCAATACCCTTCCGCCAAAGCCAATCATTCTTCCTCGTATGTCTTGAATGGGAAACATCATTCTTCCCCGAAACCTGTCATAGGTTCGACCCTTGTCGGATTTAGACAACAAACCGGCATGAAGCATTTCCTCTTCGGTAAATCCTTTTTTCAGCATGGCTTCTTTCAGCTCCTGCCACTCATCGGACGAATAACCAAGACCGAATGTTTGAATGGTCTCAATAGATAAATTCCGTTTTCGAAAATACGCATAAGCATCACGCGCACGCTTTAAATTGCGGTAGAAATAGATGGCTGCTTCCCGATTCAAAGCATACAGTCTTTTCTTTTCCTCCCGTTCAGGATCATAGGATTCGTCACGTTCCGGTACGGGAATATTGGCACGATTGGCCAAATACTCCACAGCTTCAACAAAATTCATATTTTGTGTTTTCATCACAAAAGCAATGACATCACCGCTTTCGCCACATCCAAAACACTTGTATATCCCCTTTTCCTGAGACACCATAAAGGAAGGTGTTTTCTCATGATGAAAAGGGCAACACCCTTTATAATTCGCGCCGGCACGTTTCAATGGGACCGTTTCACTGATCACATCAATCAAATCGCTGGCGCTTCTCACTTCTTCTATCCAATCATCTGTAAATCGTGCTTTCATTTCAATCACCTATTCCCCATTATAAGCGAATACCGTCACCCTTCTCAACCATTCCATGGACGAGGCACAAAAATTTCTGTAAACCGACTCAATGCATATCGATCAGACATGCCTGCAATGAAATAACAAACACTGTCATGGATCGAGTATTCTGACCGCCGATATGGTGCAGGAATTTCCAATGGATTCTTTAGATAGTAGGCATATAATTGCTCCAGCAGATTAATAGCCTTGCCCTCTTCGTGTTTGGCAGAAGAATGCAAATAAACATGTTGAAACATAAATTTCCTTAGTTCCTTCATTGCAAGTGAAATCTCAGCGCTCTGCTTGATCTCGCTCTGGTCCATACTGCTTTCAATCATATCCTTTACCAAGGTATCCAAGCGCTGGCCATGGGTTTCACCCAATATCTGAATGGACTCAGTCGGCAACTGGTCTGCAGACAGTACACCTGCACGCAATGAATCATCGATATCATGGTTGATATAGGCGATTCGGTCTGCAATTTTTACAATCTGTCCTTCCAGCGTAGCTGGTTTATTGGATCCAGTATGATTCAAAATCCCATCCTTAACTTCAAAGGATAAATTTAGTCCCGGTTTCCCCTTATGCTGTTCCAGTTCATCAACAATTCGATAACTGTGTTCGTTATGGCGAAAGCCATTGGGGTGCAAACGATTTAACACGTTCTCTCCCGTATGCCCAAAAGGAGTGTGTCCCAAATCATGTCCAAGTGCAATGGCTTCTGTCAAATCTTCATTCAAAAACAAAGCCCTGGCAATCGTTCGTGAAATTTGAGCCACTTCTAAGGTATGGGTCAACCGCGTCCGGTAATGGTCGCCTTCCGGTGAAATAAAAACCTGGGTTTTATGTTTTAGACGGCGAAAAGCCTTGGTATGCAAAATGCGATCTCGGTCCCGCTGATAAATGGTTCTGATCTCACAAGGCACTTCTGGAATTTCCCTTCCCCGACTTTCACTGCTCTTTGCTGCAAATGGCGATAGAAATTCATGTTCCCTCTCTTCAATCCGTTGTCGAATTTTCATCGGAGTCCTCCTTTCCACCTATTATATATATACAACATAGAGAGAAAATCTCCCTCTACTTTATAAAATGTTTATAAAAAAATGAATTTTATTACAACAAAAAAATGTCGGCAAGTTAATTGCCGACACTTTCTAACTGATTTATATGGTTATTTTATGTTTCTATGCCTCTTCCCGCAAAGCAAAGTCTGCATAGCTGATTGCACCATGTTCCTTAAGATCCAATCCAACATTTTCTTCCTTGTCCGTTACACGTAAGCCAATGGTTAGATCTACTGCTTTAAATACGACGAATGCCAAAACTACCGTCCAAACAAATACCGATCCAACGCCTGCTGCCTGTGCCGCAAACAATGCTGTTCCGCCGCCGTAGAGCAATCCGCCTGTTTCGGCAAATACACCCACCATCAATGTGCCAAAAGCACCGTTGATACCGTGAACCGCTACCGCGCCAACGGGATCGTCAACTTTCAAAACTTTTTCAACAAACTCGCTGCCAATAACAACCAATACACCTGCAAAAGCACCAATGATTGCCGCTCCACCAGGAGATACCACATCACAGCCCGCTGTAATTGCTACCAAGCCTGCCAATGCACCGTTTAATGTCATGCCCACATCCGGTTTGCCGGATCGAACCCATGTATAAAACATTGCAAAGACTGCCGCGACCGCTGCCGCCAAATTGGTGGTGATGAATATCTTGCTGATTGCCATCATATTGTCTGTGCCCGCTGCCGCCAACTGTGACCCGGGATTAAAACCAAACCATCCAAACCATAATATGAAAACACCCAACGCCCCTAAAGTTAAACTATGTCCAGGAATTACATTGGCACTTCCATCTTCGTTGTATTTACCAATTCGAGGACCCAAGATCTTGGCGCCAATCAAGGCTGCCCATCCGCCAACCGAGTGTACAACGGTTGAGCCGGCGAAATCATGAAAGCCTAGTTCCGATAACCAACCGCCGCCCCAAATCCAATGACCAACGACGGGATAAATCAATCCAGAAATCAAAATGCTATACACCAAATAGGATACAAACTTTGTTCGTTCCGCCATAGCGCCTGATACAATCGTCGCTGCCGTCGCACAAAAAACTGTTTGGAAGATCAAGAATGCAAAAGTAGGAATGCCAAAATCATAGCTGCCTTTCACGAAAAAATCAGGAATGCCAACAAATCCGTCGACAGAAGTTCCAAACATCAATCCAAATCCCAGCACCCAGAACATGATTGAGCCAACTGAGAAGTCCATAATATTCTTCATAATAATATTTCCGGCGTTCTTCGCCCGCGTAAACCCAGTTTCCACCATTGCAAACCCGGCTTGCATGAAAAACACCAACGTTGTTGCAAACAAAACCCATACCGTATCAATTGAAGTAATCAATTCATTCATCTCTCATGCCTCCTTATGATTTTCATTTGGTGGTCGTGGTATCCGGATACAAAAAAAGACGTCCAGGGAGTATACCCTGGACGCCTTTGCCCAATCAAATGATAGGCTTATTGTAAATGAGCTTTAGCTAATTTGTCAAGACTTTTTTAAGTTTTTTATCAGTTCCCTGCAATACTCCGGTAAATCAGGTGGTCTGCGGCTCGATACGATATGGCCATCGGAAATCGCTGGCACATCCCGCCACTCGGCGCCTGCATTCCGCATATCATCACGAATTCCGGGTGTGCTGGTCACAATTCGCCCCCGTAAAATATCCGCGGAAATCAATACCCAGCCAGCGTGGCAAATTTGTCCGATAGTTTTTTCCTCCGCATCCATTTTTTTCACCAATTCCAGGACTTCCGGAAAGCGGCGAAGCTTATCGGGTGCCCATCCACCCGGCACCAAAATTCCATCGTATTCCCGATTTAAGGCATCGCCAAAAGAATACTCAGAAACAGCAGGAACACCGTATTTCCCCTTGTATTTCTTATTGGATGCTTCTCCAACCAATTCTACAATTGCTCCCTCTTCCCGCAAGCGATATACGGGTACCCACAATTCCAAATCTTCAAAATCATGATGGACCAAAGCACAAATCCGTTTGCCTTCCAACAACATGGTATTCTCCTTTTTGTTTTATTATATCACGCAAATCAACGAAATCAGGTTACTAAAATCTTTCACTAAAACCAGAAGAAAGGTCTCATCTCGATAAGGTGAGAAAAAAATTTATCCATCGAAGCAAAAAAAATGGATGGAAGCAAGCTTCCATCCATTCCCTAAATCTATTATTTTTCTATGCTGCTTTTTTGTCGCTAGACTGATTCACGTCCGCCTTGCCTGCTTTCACCATGAAGAAGGCAATTGCAGCTACCGCTACAGCGATTCCCGCAGGAATTCCGAAGGATTCAGGCAATCGAAGGCCTTCCGGAGCAACCAGAATATAGCTTGTAATTACAGCTGTCATAAAGGTTGCAGGAACTGTTGCAATCCAATGGAATCGTCCTTCTTTTACAAGGAAGGCTGCCGATGCCCAAAGCATAATGGTTGCCAACGTTTGGTTTGACCATGCAAAGTATCTCCAGATAATCGAGAAGTCAATGAAGCACAATGCCAAGCCAATCGCAAACAGTGGAATGGCAACTTTGAAACGATTGGCAAAAGCGTCTTGCTTTAAGCCAATAGCGTCAGCAATGGCCAATCGCGCGCTTCTAAACGCTGTATCGCCAGAAGTAATTGGTGCTGCTACAACACCCAATACCGCCAAGACACCGCCAACAGGACCCAACAAAGAGCTGGAAATCGTGTTAACAACAACCGCTGCAGAACCCGCTTCTTTCAATGCTTCAACAGAACCAAAGAAGCTCATGGCTGCCGCTGCCCAGATCAGTGCGATCATACCTTCTGCAATCATTGCGCCGTAGAATACGCGGCGACCTTGTTTCTCGTTCTTCAGACAACGCGCCATAATCGGTGATTGTGTCGCGTGGAATCCACTAATCGCACCACAGGCAATTGTAATAAACAAGAACGGGAAGATCGACTTGCCTGCAGGATGCATGTTTGTCAAAGTAATTTCCGGAATCGTGTATCCCTTCAAGAAGATACCGCCAATAATGCCAACGCCCATGATCAATAAGGCCGCACCAAATACCGGATAAATTTTTCCAATCACTTTATCTACCGGCAATACAGTCGCCAGCAAATAATAAGCAATAATAATGCCTAAGAAGATAAACTTGTTAATGCCAGTCATGTTTTGCAAAAGTCCAGCTGGTCCATTGATGAAAACGACACCAACCAAGATCAAAAGTAAAACTGAGAATACACGCATTACATTTTTTGCGCTTGTTCCTAAGTAACGACCAACAATCTCTGCTACCGTATCGCCACCATGACGCATGGAAAGCATGCCCGCAAAATAGTCATGCACCGCACCTGCAAAAATGGAACCCAAAACGATCCATAAAAATGCAACTGGTCCCCATAGAGCACCTGCGATCGCGCCAAAAATCGGTCCCAATCCTGCGATGTTCAAAAACTGAATCAAAAATGCCTTTTTCCAGTCCATTTCGACAAAGTCAACACCATCTGCCTGTGCAACTGCTGGTGTTTCGCGGTTCTCGTCCGCGCCAAATACTTTTTCGACAAACTTACCATAAATAAAATACCCAACTACCAATGCTAATGCTGATAATAAAAATGATACCATGTTCGCCCTCCTTTTTTATTCGACCTCAGTCTATCAGGAATGACGGGAAATCGTTTCCTTTTCGGCTCGAATGACAAAAAAAGAGGGTGAACGGTTTGTTCTCCCCTCTCAAATGCATGAATTAAATTTGATAATGCTCCTTTAATGCTTTTACTCGCGAACGACTAACAGGAATCTCTTCTTCCTGACCAGTAAGCTTTAATACATAGGTATTGTTAAACCAGGGAATCATCTCTTCCACCATGGAAAGGTTGACTAGAAAACTTCGATGACTTCGGAAGAATCCATCCGTTAGAAATCTCGCTTCCAATTGCGCCATAGTCGCATGAAGTTCATAGCGCTGATTTCCTTCCACCAGAAAAACCGTTCCTTCTTCTGCAACAAAGTATGCAATTTTTTCCAATGGAATTAGAATAATCCGATCATTGACCCAAACCGAAATCCGCTTTACTTGAATGTCTTCCCGTCGGAAGGCTTCAATCTGCGCAAATCGCTCTTCCAATTCTTCTCGTTGCCCCAACCGTGTCTGAATTCGCTCAACAGCTTTTCTGATCCGATCTTCTTCAAAGGGCTTCAATACATAATCCATAGCATGATGCTCAAAGGCTTTCAGCGCATAGTGGTCAAATGCCGTTGCAAAAATAATAGCTAAATCAGGCTTTTGTTGAATCAATTCAGCTGCCAAACTTAATCCATCCAGTTCTGGCATTTCAATATCCAAAAAAACCACATCAGGATCAATCACAGAAAAATTCTGCAAGGCATCCACCGCATCCGAAAACATAGCTTCTACCTTGACCCCTTCGATTTGATTTAGAATATATTGCAATTCATTCAATGACGGTCGTTCATCATCAACCAACATGACTCGAATCATTCGTTACCCTCCTGTCAGGAATCTGGAACGAAATTGCCGTTCCCTTGCCCGGTTCGCTCGAAATGATTAATTGCTCCCCATAAATACTTTTCAATCGCTCATTTACATTCCGCAAACCAATGCCGCCACTTGTTTTTTTCTTCAACAAATCACCAAAACGTTCTTCCGGAATGCCTACACCATTATCTAGAATGGTAAAAACAATATGTTCCTCCATGCGATAAACCGACAAGACAACAGTTCCGCCTTCTTTCTTTGGCAGCAAGCCATGCTTGACTGCATTCTCAACCAATGGCTGAAGAATCAATGGCGGAATTTTACACTCCAAGCCTTCCTCAACGTCGATTTTTACTTGAAGGCGCGACTGAAAGCGTGCAGCTTCAATGGCCAAGTAGGCTTCCAAAGTGCGCACTTCTTCACTTAAGCTGATAAAAGCCTCCTGATGACGAAAACTCGATCGTAGGAAAAAGCTAAGTTTATGAAGGAGTTGCCTTGCCACCTCCGGATCCGTTCGGATCAATGAAATTATCGTGTTCAATGCATTAAAAAGAAAATGCGGATGAATCTGTGCCTGCAATCGTTTGAGTTCAGATTCTCGCAACATCTTTTTTTGATATTCGATCTTGCTTAACTCGATCTGCGAGGAGAACAATGTGCCTAAGCCTTTTGCCAGACCAATATCCGACGGCATGATGCCATTCTCGATTCGCTTATACAACTTTAATGTGCCAATAATTTGGTCTTCCGCGAACAGGGGAACCACAATAGCAGACTTCAGTTGACATCCATTCTTAATGCAATCAATACTTTCACGATTTTGAGCGATTTGCATAACACCGGTTTTTAACACCTTGCGGGTCATATCCGTCGCAATCAAATTGCCAGCAATGTGATGGTCCGAACCGGTTCCTACATGCGCCAAGACTTCTCTCTTATTGGTAAACGCAACTGCAGCTACCTGGGTTTTCGTCCGAATTAACTCTGCTGCCTTTTGTGCGCTTTTTTGCGTTAATCCTTTTCTCAAGACAGGTAAGGTTTCTGTTGCGATGTCCAAAGCCAATTGCGCTTTCAGGGCACCGGCTTTTTCATGGTCATCATAGATTTGTTGCGTAGTCATTAGGAACAATGCAATTCCAATGGCATTCAAAATCGTCATCGGCAAAAAGATCACCTGAACCAGTCGCAAAGCTTCTGGAAACGGACGGGCAATTAAAAGAATCATACCCATTTGAATCACTTCAACGCCCAAGCCGACAATAAAGCCATAAAGCCAAGTATTGGTCTTTTTCTCAATCCAAGGTTTAGCCAATCCACCAATGATACCGCCGATAAAGGTTGATATGCCGCAGGCCACGGCCGTTAGTTCTCCACCGGTCACCAAAAACATTCGATGATACCCAGCAATAAATCCGGCACCCATACCGACCCATGGACCGCCGAAAATCCCCGCTGCAACAACCGGAATGGTTCGTGAATTGGCAATACCGCCCGATACCGGTGTTCCCCAATAGGTCATTAAAATCCCTGCATAACCAAAGGCAACCATGAAAATAAATTTTTCAATGGACCGTGTTTTTTCCTGCAAAATAAAATTCCGGAACAATTTCGTTTTTGAAAGAATAAATGCAAAAAGGAAAATCAGTCCCAGCTTCTCAAATAATTCCTGGCTTAGTATTCCAATCATATGATCCCCACCCTTTCTTCATATATATCGAAAAAAACGGTTTTAATCAAGCCCCCTTCATGCGATAAGCCTCTCCGTAGTGGATTAATTCCCTGATCATAATCTCATTAAACGTCTTGTATTCCACTTGCGACAAAGGCTTTTTAAGTGTCATCACTCTCAGTGGAAGCGCTTCATACCCAATCCGCAGCGGCAAGTTTAAATGCTCATGTGGATTTAAAACAAATCCCGCTCGCTCATAAAAAGCCTTCCTTCGTATAGCAATTGGATCTGTTGGCGGATCAATTTCAAGCACCAAACGCCCAGGCAGGTCTTTGAGCTTTTCCAAAATGGAAGAACCAAGACCCCGCCCCTTGACTCGATCGTCAATGGCCAAATGCTCTACAAAACAAAAATCCTCCAGCATCCAATAAAAAAGAATCCCACAAACAAGATCCTTCTTCAGAATTGCCATGCAATAATACCGTTTGTCATCAAGTGTGCGAGTTTGATCAATGATACGACGACGTTCCCCTTTTGGAAAATTCATCTGGTAAATCTTCCATACCTGATCCCAATTAGGATCCTCCACACTTTGCATTCGATGTAGTTTCATGCTGTCTTTCCTTCCTCTTCGTTTTGCCGGCTTGGGATCAATCGATTAATTCCAATCGCCATCACAATGCCGATAAGTGTATCCAAGACCCGGTTGGCCGCATAAGCAACCGCTGTCACCTCTTTTAAGTTTGTCAGTATGGCAATCAATACAATACAGGCAATACTTACAGATGCCTGTTTTCCAAATCGATTGCAAAGAGCAATAACAATGATAATTCCTAGGCCTGTTGCGTACCAAGACGGTCCTATCAACAAGTAGATCCCCAATCCAACCAAACCGCCCAGAACGGTTCCGATCATCCGATCTCGGCCAACACGAAAGGAATGCTCTACGGATCGCTGCATGCAAATAACCGCTGCAATACATGCATAAAAGGGATAGGGTCGATTCAATAACTGAAATAAAAGAATACACAAACTGACAGCCAATGCCGTCTTCACATTTCTTAGTCCGATTCCCATGACTATTCCTCCTTCAGTTCCTTTCGCATAATTTGAAAAAAACGCAGACGATATTCTTTGCTAAGTTTCAGAGCTTCTTCCAGCGCTGCTCTGATTTGTATGTCCATTCTGTCTCTTCCCCTTCACCAGACTCATGATTCCCAAATTTTCAACTATCCTTACTTTACCATAAATCAATGCTGAAAACAGTGATTTCTATGAACAAAACCTTCTGCTTCAAACCATTAATAATTGCAATTCAAAAAAGGATCATGATAGTCCATCAACTATCATGATCCTCTTGTTTATTCTACCGTTACGCTTTTGGCCAAATTCCTCGGCTTATCAACGTCATTTCCTCGCTCAATGGACGTATAATACGCCAACAGCTGCATAGGGATTACACTTAAAATTGGTGTTAACATAAAGCTTGTCTTTGGCAGTCGGATTACAACATCTGCAATCTCATCCACCTGGTCCGCATCATCCTGCACGATAGCCACAACATAAGCACCTCGAGCCTTTACCTCTTTCATATTAGAAAGCGTCTTTTCATAGACATGGTCCTGAGTTGCCAGACAGATAACCAGAGTCCCCTCTTCAATCAGCGCGATGGTCCCGTGTTTCATCTCTCCAGCCGCTATGGCAAAAGAGTTGATATAAGAAATCTCTTTCAGTTTCAAAGATCCTTCCAAGGCAATATCCGCATCCATGCCTCGACCTAAAAACAAGACCTTGTCCTTATGGAAATGCTGATTGGCCAGATTTGAAACCTCATCTTTCATTTCCAAAATCGTACTGATTTTTTCAGGAAGTCCTTTCAACTCAACAATAACAGCATCCACTTCATCGCTTGTCATGGATCCTTTCAACTCTGCAAACCGCAAAGCCATTAATTGAAAGGCCATCAACTGCGTTGTAAATGCTTTTGTGGAAGCAACCGCAATTTCTGGTCCCGCCCATGTATACATGACATCATCAGATTCACGTGCAACGGAACTGCCAACCACATTGCAAATGGATACGATTCTCGCTCCGCGTCGCTTTGCCTCTCTCAGTGCTGCCAAGGTATCCAAAGTCTCTCCAGACTGGCTAACCGCAATAAAGAGTGTATGTTCGTCTACAAATAAATCCCGATAGCGGAATTCACTGGCGACATCCACATTTACAGGAATTTTAGCATATCGCTCAATCAAGGCTTTGCCAATTAATCCCGCATGATAGGCCGTACCGCAAGCAACGATTACAACTTGGTTGACCTTCTCCAAATCCGCCGCTGTCAACGTCAAGCCTTCTAAGTGAAGATGCCCATCCGCAGTCAAACGTTGATTCAATGTCTCACGAACGCCTGCTGGCTGTTCATCAATTTCCTTGATCATAAAATGCGGATAGCCTTCTTTCTCAGCAGAAGCCAAATCCCAATTTACATGGAAGATCTCCCGATCAACCGGACGATCAAACTCATCATAAATCTCAATTTGATTTTTTGTGATATCCACCAATTCGCCATTCTCCAAGAAGTAAACGTCTCTTGTATACTTCAAAAGAGCCGGAATGTCAGAGGCGATGAAGTTTTCATCCTCGCCTTTGCCAACAATTAGTGGGCTGTCTTTTCGAACTGCAACCAAACGATCGGGCTCCTCTTGGCACATAACCGCAATTGCGTATGCGCCCTGTAATCGAGCCGTTGCCTTTTGAACAGCAGTCTTAAGGTCATTCTCATAATAATGCGCAATCAAATGCGCGATTACTTCAGAATCTGTTTCCGATCGAAATTCGATCGCATGGGTGTCTTGGAGCCATTGCTTAATGTCCATGTAATTCTCGATAATGCCGTTATGTACAACGGCAATCTCCTCGGTTCTGCTGGTATGAGGATGTGAATTGTGATCGGACGGTGCTCCGTGGGTTGCCCATCGCGTATGACCGATGCCCATTTGACCAGCAATCGGCATATTTTCGATCACTCCGGCTAAGTTACTTAATCGTCCTACACGTTTTTCCACCCGAATCTTTTGGTCTGAAAAAACGGCGACCCCTGCCGAATCATACCCGCGATATTCCAATCGCCCTAATCCTTCCAACAATACCTCTGTTGCTTGCTTGTTTCCAATATACCCTACGATTCCACACATTTTGTAATTTTCCTCCAGTCCATTATTTTTTGGGCCGGACAGCTGTCTTTTTTCCCTGCTATTGTCCCCAGAATCACTTCCGGGTTTTGTCACAGTTCTGTAGATGAAAAGACAGGAAACACCCCGAGGTACCCGCCGAAATTCGAATGTCCTCGTCCTCGTCAACATCAAATGATGTTCAGGCGCTTTGTCTGGATTTACGGTCCTTATCTCATGAATCACTCCCTCGCTTGCAGAATTCTTCCGTGATCTTCGTTCCCTTCATTCTATCTTTGTATAACAAAATAAAAAAATGGAGATCCGAAGATCTCCATCTATTGTACTATTTTCCGAGTCTTGTTTCAATGAGTTTCACGAGATCTGCAGCCATTTTCCTCATTTCAATCTCATCTTTGCCTTCCAGCATAACCCGAACCAAAGGTTCGGTACCGGAAGGACGAATCACCACGCGGCCCTCACCATGGAAATGGGCTTCAATCTCAGCAATGCGTTTCGCTACTTCTTCATCTTCCATATAGCTGTGTTTGTTCTGATTGCTGACTGTCGCATTCAGAAGCACCTGCGGATACTTGGTCAAAGAATTTGCCAATTGTGAAGCAGTCTTTCCAGAACGCACGATTGCTTCTGACAACTTGATTGCAGAAAGTACACCGTCTCCCGTTGTGTTGTGCTCAAGGAAAATTACATGGCCAGACTGTTCTCCACCCAATGCATATCCGCCTTCCAGCATTTTCTCTAATACGTAACGGTCTCCAACCTTGGTTTGAACAAAATCAATTTCCTCATTTGCCAGAAAATGATTAAGCCCCAAGTTTGCCATAATGGTGCCAACAACCATATTGTTGGTTAATTTACCCTGTTGTTTTAAAGAACGGGCACAAATAGCCAAAACATGGTCTCCATCAATCAGATTACCATGTTCATCGACCGCAATCAGGCGGTCGGCGTCACCGTCAAATGCCAATCCAAAATCCGCGCCGGATTCTAATACCAACTCCTGCAAGCCTTCCGGATGAGTTGAGCCGCACTCTACGTTAATATTCAAACCATTTGGCGAATGATTAATCACGATTACTTCCGCACCCAGCCGTTCGAAAATTGCCGGTGCTGCTTGGAAACTAGCGCCATTGCCGCAGTCCAATACCACTTTAACGCCCTTCAAGGATACATCCGTTGTGTTGATTAAAAAGTCCAAATACTCTCCCACACCATTACGTACTGTAATTCGCTGACCAACTTCACGTCCTGTCGGTCGATATTCCAAACCCGTTTCGCTATTGATTACCGCTTCAATCTCATCTTCCAGCGCGTCAGACAATTTGAATCCATCACGATTGAAAAACTTGATTCCGTTAAACTCTACCGGATTATGTGAAGCAGAAATCATAACCCCTGCATCTGCTTCATATTTTCTTGTTAGATGCGCAATCGCTGGTGTTGGTACAACGCCAACACACAAAGCATCTGATCCAACTGAGCAAATCCCTGCAACCAAAGCTGCTTCCAACATGTCGCATGATCGGCGTGTATCCATGCCAACCAACACTTTTCCTTGTTTAACCCCTTTAGTAATCACATAGGTAGCCACTCGGCCCAATTGAAAAGCCAACTCAGGCGTTAATTCCGAGTTTGCTACGCCGCGAACACCATCTGTTCCAAATAATCTAGCCATAAATCTTCCTCCTTGGAGCCAAAATCAAATTTATTAAAATTCCCAGTGCCAAAACCAGGAATAGTGGAATCAACCAAAATCCAACTGCCGCGCCAAAATGCTGCGTTGCAGATCCAACAAAAAATTCCCCAAACATGCGAACAATAGCACCAACCATACTGACAGCTCCCATGACCCGCATGTGATTGTCGGGAAACTGTGCAGTAATCACCAGCATCATGCTGGGAAAACAAACCGATGCAAAAAGCCCTGAAAAAGCGATAGCAAATGCACTGATACCAGGCACCAACAAGCCGATCGACAAACATAAGGCCATGGCTCCTATAAAGAATGCTAAAATCTTTTTATGGGAATATCGGTCCATAAAGAAACTACCCACCAAACGCCCAAGGGTTAAAAAGACAAAAAACAATGCCGCCATCCTCGAAGCGCTGCCATCATTCATTCCCAAGGCAAACTTCATATAGTTTGGAAACCAATTGATCAAGCCCAATTCCGCTGTTAAGTAAAACCCAAAAATTCCAGACAGCATCCAAAATCTTGGATCTTTCCAATAACCGCGTCCGGCCTGCGCTTGTTTCGCCGTCTGCTTGACAACAGGAAATTTTGTAATCATTAAAACGCCGATGGCAATGGCAATCATCAAACCAACCATCAAGTAAGCATTTCGCCAGCCCGTCCGTGGAATCAAGTCTCCCATCCAAAATAAAGCCAGACTTGCTCCTACTCCGTAGCCAAAATGAATGATCGTCATGGCTTGTCCCGGTTTTTTCAGCCCCAGAGTAGGAACCGAAGTATTTACAGCTACGGCGATGGATGATGCGCCAAATCCTGTAAAGGCATAAAAGACAACGAAAGCCATGGGTGTCGAAGCAAATTGAAGACCTACAATGGCAATGACATAAAAAAGGAGACTTAGTATTGCAAGCCCCTTATTTCCAATCCTCGCACAGATCTCACCTGCCGCCATGCTGCTAAACATCATTACCGCACCCAAGAGTCCGTTCACACTCCCGATAAATACATCACCAAGGCCAAAGCTATCCTTGAACTGCGGCAAAAAAACGCCTCGTGTTCCATTCACAAAGGAATGTACGAAAAACGCCATTACAATGGCATAAAAAGCTAATCTAGTTGGTTTTTTCATGAATGATTCCTTTCTGTACTAATGTGAAAAATCCTAGGCAAATCAACAATGAGAAAGGGATCAAAAACATAGCTATCCACATGCCAAAATGATCACTGATCTTACCAATGATAATATGCATAATAAAAACGATCGAACCGGTAAAACCGGTTATATAACCCACCGCTCTTTGTGTTTGATTCTTGATGACCGTGCTGATTGATACCAGCATGGTGGGATAATTAATAGAAAAAAACAAACCCGACAAAGGCAATAGCCAAACGCCATTGCGTCCAAGCAAGAGTCCGATCACCACCATTGCGATCGCAATTGACTGGGTAAATTGGACCATGCGAAAATGATCGTACTTCTCCAAGAATCGGCTGCCAATGATTCTACCAATGGAAATACTGATCAAGAAGCCCGCAGCCAATATAGCGGCAATCCCCGTATCAATTTGATAGGCCTGATCATAATAATGAATGCTCCATACAATCATACCACTTTCAGCTGATACAAAGAAACCGAAAATTGCAATATAGGTATACAGAATCGGCTGCTTTAACAATCCATGGCTGCCACTCTTAGGATCTTGTTTTTGAATCCAGGGATACTCTTTTTTTCGATTCACATAAATCCCTAAAGCCATAAAAACTACAGTGACATAATATAATACTTTCCAGTCAATGCCGGTACGGAGTACCCAGCCCAGCGCTACTGTGCTAGAGGAGGCAATAATCCCATACATGCAATGGGTCCAGTTCATATAAAAGGCATGATTTGTGTTTGGCAATTGCGGAATAATGGTATTGATGGCATATAAAAGCAAGGCACCGCCTATGCTTAACAAAATGTAAAAAGCCAAGACCAGGGAATAACTCGTTGCAAATCGCAAAACCAATACTGATAGTATTTGAATGGCAAAAGCCCAGCGAATTAGCGATCTGTATCCAAACCGTTCTGCAATCATAGCTGCAAAGGGCATGGCGATCATAAATGACAAACTGGACAAGGAACTAATCAGACCCAATTGTGTATCGGTTACTAGATATGTAGATTTAATAGACGGCAAAAATACTCCGCGGGTACTATCTGTTATAGCAAATAAACACATGAAGAAAAAACTTAAATAGATTAATTTACGCTCCCGATCTCCCATATAGCCCTCCTACAATAGTTGAATTATAGCATAACGGCTAAAAAAAATCACCCAGCATCATTACTGGGTGATTCCTTAAATCCATTCTCGTTTAAAACCGTTGCCATCAACTTCCGTTGCTTCATTCACCGCCATAAACGCGTTTGCGTCTTCTGTCTTTACGATCTCACGAAGAACTGCTAATTGAGCATTTGTAATTGTCGTATAAATGACTGTTTTCTCTTCTTTCGAATAACCGCCGTTGCCTCTTAAAAAGGTAGTACCGCGATTCAACTTTTGATGAATGGCACGAGAAATCTCTTCCGTCTGATCCGAAATAATCATAACCGTTTTCTCTCGATTTGTTCCTTTGCGCACACGGTCCATCACTTGATAAGAAACAAATAATGCAATCAAGGTATATAAGGCAGATCGCAAGTCGAATACAATCGACGAGATTAAAATCAAGATTCCATTCAATCCCATCAACACAGTTCCAATTTCCACATTTCGCTTTCTTTTAATGATGGCGGCAATAATATCAAATCCGCCTTGGCTCATCTTATGCTTGAATAAGAGTCCCATGCCAATCCCATTAACAGCCCCACCAATAATTGCCATCAGCAGAGGGTCGTTAATGGATACTGTTCCACGAAGCGGTGTTGTTAAACTAAGCAAGAAAGAAAAAATAGTAACAGAAATAACCGTGTTGCGGATAAACTCTCCATCAATCTTCTTTGCTCCTATAATAAACAGAGGCAAGTTCAAAGCAAAAACTGTAATTGGAGTCGGGATGCGAAACAGATACTCTACTAAAATTGAAATCCCGCTCAATCCCCCGCTCAAAAAGTGATTCGGTATATAAAATAAGTTAAAAGCCAGTGCGCAGATCAAGTTGGCAGTAACTTGAATGCCAACATGAATCAGTACCGGCGGCACATTCATTTTCTTATGAGTCAGTTGCTTGGTAGCAATCATGATTTCTCCTCTTTTCAATAAATTCATTCTCATTATACAGGGTTCATTTCCAATTACAAGCTCAGATTTTTCTTGCATTTTGCTGCAAGCTACCTGCAAAAACTTGCATGGTAATTCCTTGCCTTCCAATCGTTTTCCCCGCGATTTTCTGTCTCCTCTGAAAGCGAAAAGAATGTATTTTCCGAATTCGATTCGTAATTATTACAAAAGTTTCACAATCACTTTGGATTTATGAATAAATTCTTGCATTTACGCTCCTGTTTTGCATGATTTGAAATTATTCTTGCATATTTCTCAAATTCCCACTTTCTGACTGAAGCGGATGGTGTATTCTGTCATTCCTTGATATAATCAAAGTTGAAGACTTAGGAAAGAAGGGAAAACAATGAATCAACACGGTTACATCAAAACGGCGGTTGCCTCGCCAAAGCTTAAAGTAGCAGATCCAATTTACAATACAGAAGAAATTATCAGATGCGCGCAGAAAGCAGAGCAAAAACACGCGCAAATTCTTGTATTCCCCGAATTATCCATTACGGGATATACATGCGCGGATCTTTTCCAACAAAAATTATTGCTTACCGCTGCACTGGATGCCTTGCAAAACTTACGCGAAACATCCAAAGACATGGATCTTGCCATCGTTGTAGGCATACCACTAAAAATTAAAAATGAATTGTATAATTGTGCTGCCCTTGTGCAGCAGGGCCATATTCTGGGTGTCGTCCCTAAAATCTTTTTGCCGAACTATCGCGAGTTTTACGAAAAGCGTTGGTTCCATAGTGGCGAAAAGCTACTGGGACAAATGACTTCCATTCACCTGTTGGGTGAAGAAGTGCCTTTTGGCAGCCTGCTCTTCCACTCAGAGACCTTCGATTTCTCTTTTGGTATTGAGATCTGCGAAGATTTATGGTCACCTCTGGCACCAAGCATTCAACTGGCTCTAAATGGCGCTTCTGTCATTGCAAATCTTTCTGCCAGCAATGGTCTGGTTGCCAAAACCGATGACCGACGCCGACTTGTGCGCCAGCAAAGTGACAATCTAGCCTGCGCTTATCTTTACGCTTCAGCCGGTGTCCACGAATCAACAACCGATTTGGTTTTCGACGGTGATTTAATGATCTACGAAAATGGAACCCGCATTCAGGAAGGCAAACGATTTATGCGAACCAGCCAAATCATCTATGGGGATATTGACCTTCATAGATTGAATGCTGAACGACAAGTCAACAACACCTTCTCGGACGCGGCTGCCCGCAGTGAAAACATGCAGACAGTAGAACTTCGAGATTTCCATCCTCAGCCGACCAAACTGGACAGAGTGATTGAGCCAAATCCATTTATTCCAAACAACCCTCAAGTTGTAAAAAGACGTTGTGAAGAAATTTTTCAGATTCAAGCTGCAGGTCTTGCCAAGCGTATGGAACATACAGGCTTGAAGAACATTGTTGTCGGCATTTCTGGTGGCCTTGATTCCACCCTTGCCTTGCTGGTTGCTGCGGAAGCTTTTGATCTGTTAAATATCCCAAGAGAGAATATTCTTGCCGTTACCATGCCAGGCTTCGGCACAACAACGGATACCCGTTCAAATGCACATATACTGATGAAGGAACTCGGTGTAACTGCCATGGAAATATCCATTAAGGCTGCAACGGAACAGCATTTGAAAGACATTGGCCATTCATTGGATGCCCGCGATGTTACCTACGAAAACGCACAAGCCCGCGAACGCACACAAATTCTTATGGACCTGTCAAACAAGTATCGCGCTTTGGTTCTGGGCACAGGCGACCTGTCTGAAGTTGCACTTGGCTGGAGCACTTACAATGGCGATCACATGTCCATGTACAACGTCAACGGCAGCATTCCAAAAACCCTGGTAAAATTCTTGGTTTCATGGTGTGCAGATCAAACCGATAATCCTGCCGCGACAAAAGTCTTAAATGATATTGTGGACACACCGATCAGTCCTGAACTTTTACCGCCGGATGAAAACGATAAGATCGCACAAAAAACAGAAAGTTTGATTGGCCCATATGAGCTTCATGATTTCTTCTTGTTTTATGTCATGAAATACGGCACTCCACCAGAGAAGTTATTCTTTATGGCAAACCACGCTTATCAAGGAAAGTACAGTGATAAAGAAATTCTTCATTGGATGCGAACCTTCTATCGTCGCTTCTTTATGGCGCAATACAAGCGTTCCTGTATGCCGGATGGACCAAAGGTCGGTACAGTCAGCTTGTCTCCAAGAGGTGACTGGCGTATGCCGAGTGATGCCACAGGCCGTATTTGGCTGGATGAAGTCGATAAACTGGAAGCTGGTTTGGAGTAAGCCATGCAACTTCCAAAGAAAAAATCAACCCTGGTATTTGCCATCATTGGCATCATACTGGGGTTGATCCTTATCAAAAACATTTTTAGTAACATTAGAACAAAAAAAGGGAAACGAATTTTCGTTTCCCTTTTCTTTATTCAAAATATGGATCTTTCGTGTCCAAGAAGAAAACGGCATGCAATTGATTGCCCGTATGTGCCCCAATTACAACACCCAACTCTCTTTCAGCGAGTACTTTTGCACCGAATTTCTCTTCGACCATTGCTTGCATTTTCTGCGACTCTTCTTTAACATCCGGAGAATAGACAAAAGTAAATTCCGATTGCTCATGTCCCGCTCCATTGGCTCCAAAGGTCTCTACCATTTTCTTTAATAATTTCTTTCGACCGCGGATTTGATCAATCTTCTCCAGCTTTCCTTCCTCGGTTACATGAAGGATTGGAATTACACCCAGCATGGCACCGACCACCGCTGAAGTCTTACTTAAGCGTCCGCCGCGATACAAGTAATCCAGATTGCCAACACTGAAAATATGTTGAATGTGATCCACATAGAAATGTACAGCCTCTTCTACTTCGGCTTTTGTTTTACCCATTGCTTTTAGTAAAACAGCTTTCATTACGATTAGTCCCATGCCCAAGGTAGCTGCCTTGGTATCAATGATCGTTAGATCAAAATCAGGGTATTCTTCTTTGATTTGATCTGCAACCATAACAGCTGTTTGATAGGTCCCCGAGAGACCTGAAGAAAAGGCAATATACAGAACCGGCTCTCCCTTTTCCGCCATTTGACGGAAATAAGCGTCGAATTTATTCACTGGGATTTGAGCAGTCTTGGCAACTTCTCCATCTGACAAACTCTGATAAAAAGTGTTTAAATCTACAGTTCGGTCCTCATGCTCCTCCCCTCTCCAGTTCACCATAAGAGGAAGTACTTGCACATCATGTTCTTCAATAAAGGATTCCGGTAAATCAGCTGCGCTATCGGTAATAATGCGATATGACATAGTCTACTCCTTTCACGATCTAAATTGTGAAACATCATTCACTTCTTTATTATACCTGATTTTCCAGTATCTTGCGTTAAACTTTCCTTAAATACGATCATATGCATAAAAAAAGATGCCCCTCAGGGCATCTTCTTAATCTACCAATTGAATTGTGTTAGCCAGGTAAGCTTCCACCTCGGATGCAGTCGGCAAATTCATTGCTGTCTCTGCAACCTTTTCCATTTCTTCTTTGCTCAACTGGCCAATAATCCAGCGTGCTTTCAAAATGGAAATCGGGCTCATGGAGAACTCATCCAATCCCATGCCTAACAGCACAGGAATCAGACGCGGATCTCCCGCAACCTCACCACACATACCAACCCAAATTCCTTCCTTGTGACCAGCTTTAATTACCATGTTCACCAGTCGCAACAAAGCAGGATGGCAAGGATTGTACAAATGAGCAATTTTCTCATTCATACGATCAACTGCAGTTGTATATTGAATCAAATCGTTTGTTCCAATACTGAAGAAATCGACTTCTTTGGCAAGCAAGTCAGCAATCACGGCAGTTGCTGGAATCTCGATCATAATACCGATTTCCATCTTGTCGTCGTATGCAATGCCTTCCTCTTGAAGTTTAACTCGCTCTTCCTCTACAATCGCTTTTGCGTCGCGCAATTCTTCTACGCTAGAGATCATTGGGAACATTACCTTCAGGTTACCAAAGGCACTTGCTCGCAATAATGCACGCATTTGCGTTCTGAAGATATCGTCACGATCCAGGCATAATCGAATTGCTCGATATCCCAAGAATGGATTCATTTCTTCAGGAAGTGGAAGATAGTCCAACTTTTTGTCGCCACCGATATCCAAAGTACGAATAACAACAGGCTTGCCTTCCAATCCAGCAACTACCTTCTTGTATGCATCGAACTGCTCTTCTTCCGTAGGAAGATTCTCACGGTCCATATACAAGAACTCGCTGCGGTAAAGACCAACACCTTGTGCATCGTTGCGAAGAACTGCATCCAAATCTTCTGGCGTTCCAATGTTGGCAGCCAGCTCGACATGCACACCGTCCGTAGAAACACTTTCTTGACCGATCAATTTAGATAATCGATCACGGAATGCCTCATACTTTTCGCGCTCAGCATGGAATTCGGCGATTTTCTCTTCATCAGGATTGACGAAAATAACACCTTCGTCCCCGTTGAAAGCAACAACGTCGCCAGTTGCGACATGTGCCAATACATTACCAGTTCCTACTACAGCTGGAATTTCCAAAGTACGCGCCATGATTGCAGAGTGAGACGTTCTTCCGCCAATCTCTGTTACAAAGCCCAATACCTTTTCTTTATCCATTGCAGCAGTATCCGATGGTGTCAAATCGTTTGCGACGATTACAACTTCGTCATCAAGATTAGAAAAATCAACCATGTCGATTCCCAATAAGTTCTTGATTACACGACCTGTAACGTCTTTTAAGTCTGCGGCACGCTCTTTCAAGTATTCATCTTCCATCATTTCAAACATTTGAATAAATGGTGTAACTACTTGCTCAATCGCATATTCCGCATTCAGTTTTTCATTGTTGATTTTATTCTCAACTTGACCAAATACTTCCGGGTCATCCAAAACCATTTGGTGAGCTTCAAAGATCTTAGCTTCTTCTTCACCCATTTTCGCCAAGGCAATGTCGTACAATGCTTGAATTTGAGTTCGACTTTTTTCAATCGCTGATTGCAAATTTGAAATTTCCATTTCAGCATTGTCAATCGTTTTCTTTGCGATTTCGATTTCTTCCTCTTTTTTAACAAGCACCTTACCTACGACAATACCAGGAGATGCTCCAATCCCTTTAACCATCATTGTCCCCCTGAGTAAAACCAAATCAATGTTTCTTATTCACCAAATCCACTTTCGATCAAAGCAACCAAAGCTTTAACCGCTTCTTCTTCTCCTTCGCCGTTCGCACGAACGATGACTTCATCACCTTTCATAGCGCCCATGCTCAAGATACCCATGATGCTTTTTGCATTATACTCTGTACCATCTTTTTCAACAGTTACATCACACGCGTAGCTAGACGCCTCTTTAACAAACATACTAGCAGGACGAGCGTGAAGGCCCGTTGCATTAATCAAAACAACACTTGCTTCTTTCATTAATAAATTCCTCCCATTCAGTTTTCTCTACCAATATATCATACATGTTAATTCTTCGTAAATAGGCTTTTGTCAAGCAAACGTTTACCAAATATATTATTCTTAAAATGTTCACTTTGCTTTCCTAATTTTCCCTAAAACATAGTCATCTGCTTGGTGCTTCGACGCTTTCCTTTTATGGAATCGCCTGCCATTGGAATCTTGTCTTTGCGGTATTGTTCAGCCCCAACAAGCAAAGAATCCTCCAGCTTTTCTACCATAGTCATTCGATTTTGCTTGTTCAGTCGTAATACCTGTACCCCAACTGTACTTCGAGTAACTTTGGCATTCACTAAACTTGTATTAACCACCATAGCTCGTGCCTCAGGACCTGAATCCCGATAAAGTACCAGATCAATATCCTCGTTCACATGCTGCAGCCATATCAACGGTGCTTTGTCATTATAGGCTTTTACCAACTTTCGACGATTGTTCACCGTCTTGTAGCTCTCCATCGGCACTTTGGCAATCTTTCCAGATTCGAAAGCAAAGACCATGTATCCTTCATAAGCACCCGGCTTAATGGTATAAATGACGAACTCGCTGGAATCGAACTCCAAAAGACTAGATAGATATTGCCCCATGGCACTTGCCTTGGTATCGCTTAATTCACTTAACTGTAATTTATAGACATTGCACTTGTTAGTGAACACCATAATCTCATCGACATTTCTAGCCGCAAACTCCTGAACAATCTGGTCATCGTCTTTGAGCTTTTGTTCACTGGCCATTCGCAATGATTGCGGTGTGATTTTCTTAATATAGCCATGCTCCGTAACAAATACCTGAACATCGTAATCTGCAACAGTCTCTTCCACTTTTGCAGCAATCACTTTATGCTTCTCAACCAATGTAGTGCGTCGTTCAGCACCATACGATTTCATAATCCGCTCTAGTTCTTTGGAAATTCGCGTTTTAAGTCTGCGATCGGATTTCAAGGTCTTATCAATCTCTTCGATTGCTTCTGTCAACTGGAAGATTTCCTCTGTACGATTCAAGAGATATTCCCGGTTCAATTGACGCAATCGAATATCCGCCACATAATTTGCCTGGGCTTCATCAATCCGAAAAGCCTGCATCAGGCGAGGAATAACTTCTGATTCTTCTTCTGTCTCTCTGATAATGCGAATCGCCTGATCAATATCCAGAAGGATTCGTTCCAAGCCTTGCAGCAAGTGTAGCTTCTCAGCCTTCTTCCCTCTTTCATAAGCCAATTGACGCTTCATGCATCCCATACGGAATCGTATCCACTCAGTAAGGATTTCTTTAATGCCCATTACCCGCGGTCGGCCGTCAATCAAGAGATTGAAGTTGCAGGAAAAACTGTCTTCCATCGGTGTATAGCGGAAAATTTGCTGCATGATTTCATCCGCATTTGCGCCGCGCTTTAAATCAATGGCAATTCGAAGACCTTTCAAATCCATCTCATCTCGCACATCGGCTATGCCTTTGATCTTGTTGTTCTTAACCAGATCAATGGTTTTGTCAATAATCGCTTCCACAGTGGTCGTATATGGAATTTCTGTGATTTCGATCCGTTTCTCTTTCTCTTGATAAGACCACTTTCCTCGCAGTTTGATACTACCTCGTCCGGTACGGTATATGGCTTCTATTTCCGATTGGTCATAAAGCAATTCTCCGCCCGATGAAAAATCCGGTGCAATCAGTGTCTCGCTGATCGGATGATCGCTGTTTTTCAACAAGGCAATTGTCGTTTCGCAAACTTCTCTCAGGTTAAAGCTTGGAATATTGCTGGCCATACCAACAGCAATGCCGCGATTGGCATTTACCAAGAGATTTGGGTAAGTCGTTGGCAAAAGAACCGGTTCCTTCATCTGTCCATCATAGTTATCGACAAAATCAACCGCATCCTTATCGATGTCTTTGAATAATTCCGCTGAAATACCTGTCAGTTTAACCTCTGTATATCGACTCGCTGCAAATGCCATGTCCCGCGAAGAATGCTTACCAAAGTTTCCTTTGGAGTCCACATAAGGATGCAAGAGCGCATCATATCCACGCGTCAGTCGAACCATGGTTTCATAAATCGCCATATCGCCATGGGGATTCAGTTTCATGGTCGAACCCACAACATTGGCTGATTTAGTCCGTTGCCCCTTTAATAATTTCATTTGATACATGGTATAAAGCAACTTCCGATGCGAAGGCTTAAAGCCGTCAATTTCCGGAATCGCCCGCGATACAATAACACTCATCGCATAGGGCATATAGTTTTCGAGCAAGGTATCTGATATTTTTTGTTGTTCAATATATGCTTTCATGCCTGTCCTCCTAGCTGATGTCGATCAATTCCAAATACCGATCGCCATGGGTTTCAATATAGCTTTTTCTTCCCGCAAGGTCTTCCCCTAATAGCATCTGGAAATAGCTGTCTGTTTTTTCAAGCTCTTCTGGCATTACTTGGATCAATCGTCGGCTATCTGGATTCATGGTCGTCTGCCACATCATCTCCGGCTCGTTCTCACCCAAACCTTTGGAACGCTGCAAGGTATGCTTTTCACCATTCAATGCTGCCAAAATCTCCTGCTTTTCTTTTTCATTGTAGGCAAAATAGGTTTTGTGCTTGGTTGAAATCTCAAAAAGCGGTGTCTCTGCAATAAAGACTTTGCCTTCCCGAATTAGAGTCGGTGTCAATCGATACAACATAGCCAGAATCAAGGTCCGAATCTGGTATCCATCAACATCGGCATCGGTACAAAGAATAATTCGATTCCAATTTAGTTGTTCCAAATCAAAGGTTGCCAGATCCTTGTTATGCTTGGATTGAATTTCTATACCGCATCCCAAAACCTTCAACAAGTCCATAATGATATCACTCTTGAAGATCTTGTCATAGTCTGCCTTCAAGCAATTCAAGATTTTTCCCCGAACCGGCATCAACGCCTGAAATTCTGCATTCCGTGCCTGTTTGGTCGCACCCAACGCAGAGTCCCCTTCCACAATGAAAAGCTCTCGCTGATCCACATCCTTGGTTCGGCAATTAACAAATTTCTTCACCCGGTTGTTCATATCTACCGTACCAGAAAGCTTCTTTCTGATATTTTTCCGTGTGGTTTCAGCCCGTTCACGGCTTCGCTTGTTGACCAAGACCTGGGTTACAATTTTTTCAGCATCCAAAGGATTCTCAAGAAAATAGATTTCCAACTGTTCCTTTACGATATCGGTAATAAATTCCTGAACAAATTTATTGGTAATGGCCTTTTTCGTCTGGTTCTCGTAGCTGGTAATCGTTGAAAAGGAATTGCACACCAATACCAAGCTGTCCTGAATATCCGCAAACAAAATCTTTTTCTCACTCTTGTTATACTTGCCCTGCTTTTTTATCTCACGGTCAATGGCTGTAACAAAAGCGGAACGAATGGCCTTATCTGGAGATCCTCCATGTTCCAAATGACTGGAGTTATGGTAGTACTCCAAAAGATTCACATAGTTGTTAAAAGCAAACGCAATCTCAGCTTTTACCCTGTATTCAGGTCGGTCTTCTCGATCACGACCTTTGCCTTCCTTAGAGAAATAGAAGACTGAGGTGAATTCTTTGAATTCAGAAACCTCTTTCACATAATCCACAATACCTTGCTGGTAAAAATACTCGAAGCTTTCACCCGTTTCCTCATCTTCCAGGATGAACTTCAAACCTGGATTAACAACAGATTGACGGCGAAGCACTTCTTGATAGTATCCTAGAGGAATTTTAATATCAGTAAATACCTCAAGATCAGGACGCCAAGTAAATGTAGAACCTGTCTTTCTACCCTTGAAAGGCTCTTTTTTCAAGCCACCAACATTTTCTCCCTTTTCAAAATGCAAGGTATAACGGGTTCCATCCCGCAAAACTTCCACATCCATATACTCAGAACTATATTGGGTTGCCGTCAGTCCCAGTCCGTTCAGACCTAAGCTGTACTGATAATTGGCATCTGATGAATGACTGTACTTGCCACCCGCATACAATTCGCAAAATACCAATTCCCAATTGTACTTGTTCTCGTTTTTATTAAAATCAACCGGACATCCACGTCCTTGATCTTTCACCGTAATGGAACGGTCTTGATGTCGAACAACCAGAATTTCCTGCCCGAATCCTTCCCGTGCTTCATCAATTGAGTTTGAAAGGATCTCAAAAAACGAGTGCGCACAACCTTCCAATCCGTCGGAACCAAAGATAACAGATGGTCGTTTTCGCACTCGATCCGCGCCTTTCAGCGAGGAAATACTCTCGTTATTGTAAACCTGTTTGGCTGTCATTTAATCACCTCTATACTTTATATGCCCTGATTATATCAATAATTCCATAAGCGAACAAGTATTCTACTCCTGACGATTACTTACAGACCGCCGTAGAAGATTTCAGATTCTCTGCAGAAACATGCATGTTTTTGCAAGCGATCTGCAAATCTTCTTCAAGCAGACAGTTTTATGTCTGCTTATGGACGGCAGTTGTAATATTTGTAAGCGCCACCCTTGGCGGACACGATCTTTGTGTCAGCAGTTATACTCTTGTAATCTGCAAATCTTCTTTAAGCAGACGGTTTCATGTCTGCTGAGGAACGGCAGTCATAATATTTGTGAGTATTGAAAATTCCTCCCAGAATTTGCCGTCTGTGCTAAAATAGAAACAAAAAGGGGGAATCATCATGAGATGGAATTTAGACGCACTTTATCCAGGCTTTGAAGATCCAAGTTATCAAGAAGACCGAAAACGCCTGACAGATATCATTGCAGAATGGAAAAAATGGAGCGCTCAATTATCAAAGGACTCCGATCCTGAAGCAAGCTTGGATCAATATCTTGCCTATGAAAAGGAAGTATCCGCATTGGCAAGCAGACTCTTAAACTTCTGCTATTTGACTTTGAGCGTCGATGTGAATCACGCCCACGCACAAAAGCAAGTAGATCAGCTGCAAACCTTGCTAACAGAGTTAACCCTTCCCAGTGTACAGATGAAACGCTGGATGAAAGAGCAATGGCAAGAAGAACTCCCGGTCTTTGAGTCAGATGACTTGAACCAACACCGTTTTCACTTGAAAGAAACTTATAAGTCTTCTCAATATATGCTGGAAGACGCCCAAGAAGTCCTATTGTCCAAACTAACCTTAACCGGATCCAATGCTTGGACACAATTGCATGGCAACCTAACAGCAAACCTGCTTGTCGACTTCCCAGATTCAGACAAAGAGTCAGTTCCTTTGTCCGTTGTAAGAAACATGGCCTATGATCCTGATCCAGCAGTCAGAAAATCTGGCTATGAGGCAGAATTACAAAGCTATAAAAAAATCGCACAAAGTGCAGCTGCATGCCTGAACAGCATTAAGGGTGAAGTTCTCTCCGTTTCGGAAATGCGCGGTTTTGAATCGCCATTGCATGAGACACTTTTCCTATCCAGAATGGATCAAAAAACGCTTGAAACGATGATCTCAACCATGGAAGAATACCTGCCGGTCTTCAGGAAATACCTGAACCGAAAAGCAGAACTGATGGGACATACAAGTGGATTGCCCTTCTATGACCTTTTTGCTCCAATGGGTGAAAGCTCTAAAAGCTTCAGCTTTGAGGAAGCACAATCCTATATCTCTAAGAACTTCAATGGATTCAGTGAAAAACTTTCTACTTTTGCAGACCAAGCCTTTAACGATGCTTGGATTGATGCTGAACCACGTGCAGGAAAATCAGGCGGCGCGTTTTGTGCCAGTATTCATCCCATTGGACAATCACGCATTCTGTCGAATTTCACCGGCACATTCAGTGATGTCATTACCCTGGCCCATGAGCTGGGACATGGTTTCCACTCCCATGTATTAATGGATGAATCGATTTTAAACGCAGACTATCCAATGCCGCTGGCGGAGACCGCATCGATCTTCTCTGAAACCATTGTGATGCAGTCCGCATTAAAAGAAGCTGACAAAGCAGAAAAAATCATGCTCTTGGAATCTGCTCTTCAAGACGCAACCCAAGTCATTGTAGACATCCTGAGTCGATACTACTTTGAAACCAGCGTATTTGAAAAACGACCTAACGGACCTTTATCCGTTGATGAATTGAACGACTTAATGATTGATGCGCAAAATCGAACCTATGGTGATGCTCTATCCGATGAAAAGCATAAGTTCATGTGGATCTGCAAATCCCATTACTATGAGGCTGGTTTGAACTTCTATAACTTCCCATATGCATTCGGACTTCTTTTCGCCAAGGGATTGTATAGCAAATCAATGGAAGAAGGTTCTGGCTTTGTTGACCGTTATTTGAAATTGCTGCGTTTAACTGGACAAGCTTCCGTTTATGATGTTCCCGCCTCCATTGGCATTGATCTTCACAGCAAAGATTTCTGGGAAGGTTCATTGAACATCCTGAAGAACGACGTGGAAGAGTTCTTGAAATTAACCGAGTAAAATCAAAGCCGTATCCCATCAGGGATACGGCTTATTTTATAATTCTGCTCTTGCCAACCAGTCGATAATCTCCGTTTTCATGGTTGCCTGCAATTCATTTTCTGTTTCCAAGGTTTTTAACTTTCCGCAAATCGCATCTTTATCAAATAATTGTCCTTCCAGACTTTGCGAACAATTCTGCACGAATCCAACATCCATGGCATCAGAAAAGAACATGGCTTTTTGAATGGTTCCCGATTTTAACTGGATATTAAAATCAACAAGTCCCCAGCTGAACTTTTTGGCTAATTCAACATCAAATTTTGGTGTCTCACCAAACCGCCACTCCCATGAGGCATACTTTTCTTGAATGGTCTGCTTTTTCTCTTCAGGGATCTGAGCCATTTCCAACGTATCACTCTCATATACCTTCAAGAAGGCTCGCTTCAATGCTTCTTTTAAGGTTTCAAGAGTAATTGCACTGTTTTCTTCTTTAAGATTGGTCACTCTTGATCGCACTGAATCAATACCCTTTGCCTGCATCTTCAATGGTGAAACCTGAAGGTAGGTCATCAAGTTATCCAAGTCTACATCAAACATTAGAGTGCCATGATGATAAGCCATGGTCTTGCCAAAGTAATAAGCGTTTCCGGAAAACTTCTTCCCATTTACCAAAAGATCATTCCGTCCAGAAAACTCTGCTTTAACCCCCAGCTCTTTTAACCCTTCAACAATCACCTGTAATTGGCGATTGATGTCGTAATTCTTCTTTCCAACAATGAAAGTAAAATTTAGATTTCCCGAATCATGGAAAACCGCCCCGCCGCCTGATAGTCGTCGAGCTAATTTTCCGCCCGCTTCTTCCAGTTTTTCTGTTCGGCATTCTTTCCATGGATTCTGATTTCGCCCAATTACAACGGTTCGTTCATTCTGCCACAGGTAAAAACAAATCTCGTCTTCGCCAACCACGTCCAACAAGGCTTCTTCCATGGCTAGATTCTCGTATGGATCAAATCCCTTGCTTTCATAATACAAACATCTCATTTGACTTTTCCCCTCCGCTGTCTGCTAATCTCAAAACCAATTACTGCCGCTGCTGCTTCCGCCGATATGGACTGGGCAAAGTCCCTTCCATAAGGAATGCGAAGCAATCGATCGCAATGACTTAAAAACGACCGGGTAATCCCGCGTTTTTCGCCACCAATAAACAGAAATACCTTTCCTGTTAAATCTACATCATATAAATCTTCCGCATCCCGATTTGATGTGGCAAACACCTCGTACCCATGCTTTTGGAAAAACTCTGCTGCTTCCTCCGCCGTCTCCATAACTGCCATGGGAATTCGCTCTGTTGCACCCGCAGAAGATCGAGCAACAATCGTTGTGGAATCCATCCAATTTCTAGGCCGTACAATTAATCCGTCACAACCTGCCGCATACAAACTGCGGACCGCAAAACCAAAGTTATAGGGATCTTCAATCCCGTCGATCATGGCAATAAAGCCATTCTCCTTCCCCTTGACCAAGTCCTCTGCATGGGTAAACTTCCGTGCAGATACAAATGCGATAATCCCGCCATGAGACTTTCCACTTGCATGTTCCGCAATTTGATCTCCGCTAACCATTTTGACAGATATCTTTTTGCGTTTTGCCAAAGACATGACTTTTCTAAAATTATCCCTGCGTTTGTTCTTATTCAGCCAAATGGCCTCCACCTCTCGAAAGTCCGATTCTAAAACGGCTTCGATCGACACCTTTCCTTCGATGATTTGCATATTCTTCCCCCGATTTCATCCGAAAACAAGCTTCCGGTTCCTACAATTATTATATGACAGACTCTTGCAAACAAATATCCGTAAAAAGGATTATTTTTGAGAATCTCTGTCAACCATATGGTTTATATTATATAATGACTCATAGAATAAAGCGACGAAAAGTTCGTTTCATCAAGAATTCAAGGAGGGCAAAAATGGAAAAAGAATACAAAAATCTGATGACCAATCCTGACAAAGACGTTTTTATTCCCCTGGGTCCATCCGTGCTGAATGCCATGCTAATGAGCAAGGTCAGCCGCCAAAAAGAAGGCTTTCGTGATGACCTGATCCACATGGTAGAAGAAGATTTGGTCAATCTTCCGGAAACAGACATCTTGTCGCAGTTTAAGAATTCTTTTGTTGTCGCCAATGGATTTATGGAAAAATGGGGCGTCAACTACGGCCATTCCTCCATCAAAGAACTGGACCACATTCAAATGTGTTTGGAAAACCGAAGTCGCTGGTTTACAGAAATTATTGAGACTTTGCACAATAATCAATACTGGTCGTATATCGAATATTCATTGCGCTACAATCCGCCAAAAGACTTTGTCATCCCAGTGGAACTGGATGCATATCCTGAGTTGCGCGCAGACTATCTTGCTTTTTGCCAATACGCCTTTGCCCAATACAAAAAGCTACAGGGCGAATTCGAGAAGCTGCTTGCAGAGCGCTATCCTGATGAAAGTGAGTCTGCAATCAAAAAACTGGCCTTCGAAAATGCCAGAAATGTTCTACCTTTATCAACCAAAGCCAATATGGGCCTCGCCGTCAACTTAAGAGCCTTCTGTGATGGACTTTCAGAATTAATGTGTCACCAAGGCTTCTCTTCAGAAATTGTTGAAACAGCAACACTGATGAAAGAAGAAGGCGAAATTGTATCACCGGGCATGGTTCGCCATGCAGATGCAACTCCTTATATGAAATCTTATATTGACGATTTCTACAAACCCGTTGAAGTTCCGGAAAGTGAAAAACGGAAAATTCATTTAAAACCGGTAGTAACCGTAAGTGGTGAATTTGACATTGCCCGCATTCAAAATATGAGAAAGATCGGTGATTTGAGCTTAATGAACCGATTCTCGAATGTGCCAACCACATTCAAAGCAGTTGGAAAAGATGTGTCTCTGTTAATGAGTGAAGCCTGCCATCACCAATTTATTCGACATCGTACCTTCGATTACTTGACCTATCTACCGAATGTTGATTTTGGTCTGCTTCTGCCGCCTGAATTGGTTAAGGATTTAGATCATCCATTGGCAATTTCTATCAAAGAGACTTTAATATCGGTCTATGACCACTCCTGTCAAATCTATGACCAATTGATGGAAAAAGGGCTTGTTGGTCTTGCACCATATGTGGTGATTAATGCCAATATGCGTCGGCTTGATTTCTTCGGCAACCTTTTTGCCATGACGCGCTTTATCACTCTACGAACAGAAAAGCACGCGCAGGACGAAATTCGAGGTATTGCCAATGAACTGGATACCGCTTTTAAGGATATCGATGACTTAATTCCAGGATTCCGTGTTAACCGTCAACTAGACTAAGAAAAGCAGGTGCAAAGAAAATACTCTTTGCACCTGCTCTTTATTTGAAAAAACTCATTTGCTCTGGAGAGCAAATCCTGGTCTGCCAGTTTTTCACAGTCTTCCATCGAGTCGGATCTGTCTTTAACGCATTCAAGTACTGTTTCGAATGTTCCAAATCAAAGACAATCGGCATCCGTGGGTGGATGGTCGCAATGGATTCCTCCGCTTCCTTAGTCAAGATCATTGCAGCAGATTTGCCCAAATCATCAACAGCTAGAAGCCCCGCTAGAAAGAACAATTCCTGTGATTCCACTTGAAACAGGGTTTTCGCCTTTGTTAATCGATGCCATTCATAATAACCGGATGCAGGAACAATACACTTCTCAAACCGCAAATAAGTGCTTTCCCAACGTTCACTGCGTGCGTTAATTTGCAATCCTTTCTCGTGCTTACGTCCCCAATATGCATTGTGCAAAGCAAAAGCGTCTTGCTTTTTCCCGATCACGGAAATCGGTCTACCCGGTGTTAATTCACCAGTTTGCAAAATCGTTGATTCCGGCACCTGAAGACTTTCAAACATTTCTTCCAAAGTTTCCAATGATACATCTAGTTGGAATCGTCCGCACACGGTTTACTCACCCTTTCAGTATCCTCTTTGCACAAGGATAAATAGGCATCACGAATTCGTTTGACAATCGGATGACTCGCCGAATCCAAATGGTCTTGATCCAGATAAGAAATCGGCAACACATCAACTGAAGTTCCTGTCATGAAAGCTGCATCAACTTTTCCTAGTTCTTTTGCGGAAATCCCTTCTTCGCGAACCGAAATCCCCAGACTGTCACAAGCTTTAACTACCATCATGCGTGTAATACCCAAAAGCACTTTTTCTCCTGGTGACGTATAGACTGTATCCCCACTCACAAAGAACAAATTGGATCGTGTTCCTTCTGTCAGTTTTCCTTCTTTATCAACCAAAGCGGCTTCAAATGCATCCCTTTTCTTCATCTCAATCAGAATGTTTTTTCGGAATGCTCTTGGATCCACTTTTGCATGAGGATCTTCACGCGTTGCATTGATGGTTATCAATCGCACGCCTTCCTTCACCATTTCTAAACTCGGATATGAACTGGCAACGGCAAAAACACCGACCTGAAATTCAGGCTGATAAAAAACTTCAATGCGAATATTTTGGTTGCCTATTGCTTCCTGTTCGATCAGTTGAAAACAATCTTGGCAAATCGCTTCCCGTTCCGGCAGCTCACCTTCGTACACCAATTGATGCGATTGACTCAGCCGGTCCAAGTGTTCCTGCAAAAATAGGGGATGCCCTTCTTTAACACGAATCACTTCATAAATAAACTGGGTTGCTTCTGCTGGAACAATTCCACGTTCTTCTTGATATTGATGCTGAAAAATTCCACTTGTCATCTGTCACGCCTCCGTTTCACCCCTACTATACCATAGGCGAAACGAAAATGCATGATTAATGTTTCATTGGATTTTTCAACTTATCATAATCGATTTGCAAGAAGCGAGAAATCATTTTAACAGGTATTCGATCCTGCAACTGATCCAAGTAAGCTTGTCTTCCCAACTGTTTAAAGAGTTCAGAATAAGTCGGATACGCATAGATCATTTGTTGCGCTTGATTCAGTTTCAATCCAAATTGCTTGTAGATCCCAACTTCATGGATCAATTCACCTGAGCGCTCACCAAAGATATGGGTGCCAAGGATATGATTGTGTCGATCAACAATGACCTTCATCAATCCTTTCTCGGTCCCTTCCGCTCTGGCTCGATCCAGTTGATGATAAGGCAAGCGATAAACTTGAATGGAATCCCCATATCGAGCGCGCGCTTCCGACTCTGTCAAACCCAAATGAGCAAATTCAGGATCAGAAAAAATGACCCAAGACAGATTTTCTCTCTCATAATTCGATTTAGCCGGTAATAGCGCGTTCATGGCAGCCAAAATTCCCGTATGCTCTGCCATATGACTGAAACCATATTCGCCCATGACATCACCGGCGGCGTAAATATGCGACATTTTTGTCTGCAACTTGGTGTTTAAGATTAACCGTCCAGCCTCATTTAAAAGATTCATACCACCCAATCCCATATTAGACGTATTAGGTGCTTTTCCTGTAGCCAACAAAATTTCAGCTGCATGGAAGGTTTTCCCTTTGGCATCAATTAAGGTCCAATCTCCCCGCTCTCCTTCCAATTGACGGATATGGGTTTTGGGATAAAAGGCCACGCCTTCTTCTTGCAATGTCTCCAGCAAAAGCGAAGTAACTTCCTGATCCTCATGCGGCAAGATTGATGCATGTCGACTGAACAGCAAAACTCGAGTTCCGAACCGTTGGAAAGCCTGCGCCATTTCTACCCCAACACTTCCCGCGCCAATAATCGCCAATGATTCTGGTTTTTCACGGATATCAAAGATTGTTCGATGCGTGTGATAATCCCTTAATCCTTGAATTTTTGGAATGGTTTGATGTGCACCGGTGGCGATCACAAACTTCTCACCATATAGAATTTGTTCTCCAACTTGCAGCCGATTGACTTCTATGAATTCCGCATGTCCAATATAGGTATCAATCCCCAACTTTGAGAACACTTCTGCTGTCTCTTCCGCATAGACCCTATTAACGGTATCTGACACCAGATCCATCGCCTTCTTAAAATCAAACGTTAAACTCTCTACCCCGTCCACTCCATAAGCCGAGAGCTGTTTTGCAGATTTCCATGCTTTTGAAATACGAATCATTGTCTTGCTGGGAATGCATCCATAATGAGTGCAGTCACCGCCAAATTTATCTTTCTCGATCATGGCGACTCTCTTGCCTAGGCCAACACCTACCGTTGCTGCAGCCATACCGGCTGCTCCGGCACCAATCACAATTAAATCATATCGTTTTTCCATAAAGAAACCTCCTTTCAGGTCTTATTATCTTTGTACCCGAAAGGAGGTATTATTTCTCTAGATATTTACTTGCTTCACGAACTGTTAATCCTGAAAAATGACCGGACTCCAGAATATCCTTTACCTGTTCAGGACTTCGTTTTGATGCTTCTCGAAGAATCCAACCAATTGCCTTGCGAATAAAGAATTCCTTCTCATCCTGAAGTTTTAAACAATAACGTTTTAATCTAACAAAATCCATTTCCTCTTTATACTTCAGTTGATAGAGAATAGCCGTGCGTTGCAACCAAAAGTTTTCCGAATCAATCCATTGATCCGCATACTGCTCGATCAATTTCTCATTCCCTTTTAGAATACTTCCCACGCTAGCTGCAGCTAACATGTCTACTGTATCCCACCAGGATTTGGTCTCGATAAGCTCAACTAGAAAGGGCAAATGGTCTGCTCCCAATTCCTTCTCTTTCATACGCAAGTAGTCTATGGCTAAATACTGAAACTCGCGCTTATCTTGATCCCAACAATCTTGAACAAAGGCTAGGTCCAAATGTTGTTTTCTTGCTTGAAACGACTTGAATAAATCAGATTGAATCTTACGCCGACTTGCAGCTTGCAACCCGTAAAAAGGAAATTGCCCCTTTAAATAAGCCTGCATCTGTTGACCCTTTTCAGGATCTGATACTTGCTCAAACGCTTCTTGAAATGCTTCAGTTTTCATAAGCCTTTCTCCTTGTTTGACTAAACTGGCGGGATGTTACGCAAGTTAAGAAAAATGCGAAAAGAATCCTTGTCATCACCAATATCACACCATTGGCACCAACCGCAGCGAAAATCATCGTATCTTCTACGATTGCATGACAGAGTACCAGAAAAACTGCAACCAAGACCTTGTCTTTGTCATTCATCTCTTCACTTTCAACACTCTGCAAAATCACACCAGAACCATAGGATATTCCAAATAAAATTCCTACCAGAAGAGGAAACAAGCCTGCTTTCCGAATCCCCATCCGCTTGCCTATTGGTTGTAAAATCGTTGTTAACCGATCCAACCAAAGATTGTCTTTCATAATCTGCATGATAATCATCAGTGGGATAATCACCATTGAAAGCTCGATGATGGAAATACTCACATTCAAGGTTGTATCCCACAAAAACGCTACTAAACTCATGCTACTCCTCCAAGCAAAATTCCCGCTAACCATCCGGCCAAAACCATCATACCCAAACGCAAGGGCAAAGTAATCCTTACTGGAACACCAACCCTGCTGACAACCGCTGATTCAACAAAAAGAGAATGAGAAAACCCCAACATAATAGCAATGATGGTCAACTGTCCTCCTGTTAATGAAATAGCAGAAATGGCCCCAATAGCCGCATACAAATTCACCACATTGCCCAGAACCAATACCAGTGCCGCTTCTCCAGGCAAATGGAAAATACGCATCAAAGGTTCGAAAAACCGTGCAAGCTCTTCCAATCCACCATAACGAGACAGCAGGGCAACCAAGAAATATACAGGGACAATCACTCGCGCCAACATGCCGGTTGTGCGAATCCCCAGCCAAAAACCCTTCTTAATACTCTCCATCACTGTCAGCCTCCAAAAGCAAGCCCATGGCTAAATGATCAACGCATTCCCCATCGATGATATACTCGCAACGCAAATATCCTTCTTTCTCAAATCCTTTTTTCTTGTATAAGGCAATTGCCGGTTCATTATCAGCTCTGACACGAAGATTGATCTTTCTAATGCCATGCACAGGAGCCCACTCCAACAAAGCATCCATCAGTTGCCCTCCAATACCTTGTCCCCAATGCGATTTTCTCACACTGATCCCAAATTCGCCTACATGAGCAATCCGTGTCCGCGTGCTGCCGTGAAAATTAATATTGCCAACAATCTCATCACCTTCCAATGCCAGAAAGAAAACATTTTTATCGGACTGATAGGATCGTTCAAGAATTTCTTCTTCAATCGCTTCTGTAATTTGCAGTTCACCAGGACCAAATGTCAAGTTGTCAGACTCCACTGCAATTGCAGCCAGGTAGTCAATCATGGCTTTGGCATCCTTTTTTATTGCTTCCCGAATTCTCATCTTACTGCCCCTTTCGTTCCAGTCTGTCTGTTTCAATTAGATTACGAATAATATAAGAAGCCATCATCAAGCCTGCCGTTGACGGCACAAATGCCGTGCTTCCGGGAGTTTCATGCAATTTGCCTTGTTCCAGTTGCATGGGGCGAATTGGCTTTTCTTTTGAATAAACAACCGACAATTTCTTCACTCCACGCTTGCGCAATTCTCTTCTCATAACCCTCGCCAATGGACAATTGGTCGTTTTGTATAGATCTGTGATCTCCAGCAGCTCTGGAAATAATTTATTGCCTGTTCCCATAGCACTAATCACAGGAATCTCTTTTTCTATGCACCGGCAAATCAAATCCAGCTTCGAAGTCACCATATCAATGGCATCAGCTACAAAATCGATTTTCTCCTGAAAGAAAGATTCAGCGTTTTCAGGTTTATATGGCTCTGTTCTTACATCAACCTGACAATGTGGATTAATCAGCTTAATGCGTTCTGCCATAACATGTGCCTTTAAGCGATCCACCGATTCAACATTCGCATGAATCTGCCGATTGATATTGGATTCTGCAACCGTATCATAATCAACAAGAGTCAGCTTCCCTACACCACTGCGTGCTATTGCCTCTGCGACAAAACTGCCAACTCCGCCAATCCCATAAACCACTACATGAGCAGACTTCAACCTTTCCATATTTTCCTGTCCAATTAACATTTCAAGTCGTACAAATTGATTCATTCTTTTCTCCATCTCGATAATTGGCGTCTTATCACAGACACCATTCCATTTTCTTTTCTTTTCAAAAGAGGAACTGTCTTATCAGGCTTCTCTTCATCAATTAGCTTTAAAAGCTCCCAAAAATCATAGATTCTAAAGCGCTCAATTCCAATTTCTTCTGCTGCCTCTTCAACAAGCATTAAAAACAGGTCTCGATATGAAGCCGTCCGATCCAAGCCATACCATTTCCACGCTTTGTTTAAACCCGTTTCAAACACATCTCGAAGACTATAGTTTTCCTCTCCAGTAAACCATGACACCCAATTCGACTCTTCTTGATAGAAGGCAACAAAGCTTTTTAAAAGTTCCTCTTCACTGGGTAGATCCTTTATATAATATCGTCTACCCTCATAGGAATCAAGCGTGCGAATCGCATCATAATATCCCATCTGCATATACTCATTCAACTTGTCTCTTCGAACATCCAAAGCATGTCCCAATGGAATACGCGGATAGATGTGTAACACATTCACACCCGGATATTCATGAATAATGCGGTTGGCTCCGATTTGAATGCAAATAATATCGGTATATCCCCGATTCACCAACATGCGTACGGGGCTGTTGTCGTATACGCCCCCGTCTATGTACTTCTTTCCTTCAATTTCAACCAGTTGAAATAATGGGTAAGCAGCAGAAGCCAAAATGTAATCACCTAGCTTGCCAACAGGAATTTCATCTCGAAACTTGACCACACCCTTTAATTCAGAAACAGAGTATGTCACCAATCCATAATCAATGGGTGAATGACGGAATCGCTCTTCATCCAAATAACGGTCTACCAGATTCCGAAGAGGGGTTGAATCCAAACCGCGATCATGAATCATTTTTCTGAATGTCTGAAAAGCTGCCTGCGCTTGCTTCAAATTCAACTTTTCGTCCCAAAAAATTTCTTGCAACTCTTTTGGACACGATAATATATCTTCAAAACGAATAGTATTCCATAAGTCTTCCAACTCATCCATAGCATCCATAACCACCATGGCACCATTCATGGCACCTATAGAAGTGCCCGCAACGGCCTTGATTTCGACTTTTCGCTCTCTTAAGGCTCGTAGCGCGCCCAACTCATATGCACCTTTTGCACCGCCGCCTTCCAAAGCAATTGCATGTTTCATACGCTCATCTCCTCACCCATATTATACCATTGCGTATCTAGTTCTGAACCTTTCTAATTGAAAAACACATACAAAACAAACAATGTTTCTGCACTAATCCAGAATGCTTTATTTCTTTTTCTTAATATTCCTTTCAAAAAAACGTTTTTCGTTTATACTAAAGATGCATAAATTTTTATGATTGCATAAGAATTCATAAGGAGGAGACGATTTGAAATTTCAATTGCCAACCTATCATGCACCAAATTTTGAAGAAGAACGTTTTGTCAACGCACCCGACTGTACACTCGAAGCAGTCGTAAAAGACGGTGTTGCGCCAGACAATTACCATGCCCTTTCTGTTTATCCGGAATACTATAAGATTCAAGGAGAATGGTACCTGGCTCATCAAAGCAGAATGGACTGCGTTCCCGTCTTTACCGGAGAGCGTATTGAAATTATTGAATTCCGCAACCTGAAAGTCGGAGATCGGGTTGTCTTAGGCCGAACTGAAGACGCATCTGAAGGCATCTATCTTCACTCTTCCGGATTTCAATCGGATGATGAGGAAAATGATGTGTTCGCGTTCCGCACTGGCCGTAGCCGCGAAACTGCCTACTCTAAAGATTACGACCATCTTTACCAATTACTTGAGCATGAAAAAGAACATGGTTATGTTGTATGGGTATTGGGTCCAGCCGTCTCCTTCGATCACGATGCACGACATGCCGTAAGCTCTCTGATTGAAAAAGGTTATGTAGATGCCCTCTTGGCAGGCAATGCTTTGGCAACTCATGATTTGGAAGGCAGCTTATTAAAAACTGCTCTGGGTCAAGATATCTATACACAGGTTTCATATCCAAACGGTCATTATAACCACTTGGATCTAATCAACCTGGTTCGACGGTCTGGCAGTATCGCACAGTTCCTGAAAGACTATGAAATTAGAACTGGAATTATCGCGGCTTGTGAGGCCAACAATGTTCCATATGTTCTTGGCGGTTCAATCCGTGACGACGGTCCATTGCCTCCAGTATTCGGCAACGTATACGAAGCGCAAGATGCTATGCGTGCCCATACCCGCAAGGCAACAACTGTCATCTGCTTGGCAACGCAACTTCATACCATCGCCACTGGCAATATGACTCCCGCATATACGCAAGTTGACGGCGTCATTCGTCCAGTCTATATTTACTCTGTTGATATTTCAGAATTTGTTGTGAACAAGTTGCGAGACCGAGGCACCTTGGAAGTTACTACGATGGTAACCAATGTGCAAGACTTTGTTGTTAACCTAGACCGTAATTTAGAATAAGATACTATGAGTAAAAAATGGTGAAGCTATTTTAGCTTCACCATTTTTATGCTTTCATTTCTTCCACCCACTCAGCTGCCATACGAACAGCTGGAACAATTTGCTCAATCGGCGTGTATTCTTCCGGACAATGACTTCTGCCTTCTACACTTTGTACAAAAAGCATCTCTGTTGGAATAAAGCCTGCAACAATTGATGCGTCGTGGGCTGCACCACTCACAATCCTTTGTGCCTTAATATCCAGCTTATCTGAAATCCCATCCATTTGTTTGATTAATTCTTGATCCAATTTGATTACAGGACTGGAGCCAATCGGCTTTTTCGACCACTCCACCCGCTCTTCTTTTGCAATCTGATTAAAGTCTTCCCATAACAATTCATAGGTTCCTAAGATTTTTTCCATATCAAAATCTCTGACTTCAACACTAAATGAGACAGAATCAGGAATAATATTCACCGTATTCGGATCACAATGGATTCTTCCCACTGTTGCAACCTGAGGCATAGCATCCTTTCCTCTTTGACGAACCGCTTGAATCATACGAGCAGCTGCCACCATTGGATCCTGACGTTCGTTCATAGGTGTTGCTCCCGAATGATTAGACATACCCTGCAAGCTTATCATAAACCGCTCTAGGCCAAAAATCCCTTCAACAATCCCAACATCGATTCCATTTCGCCATAGGACGGGTCCTTGCTCCACATGAATCTCCAGCATGGCTTTTACCGATGAAAGATCCAAATTCCCGCGCTTTTCATTTTCAATAAAGGGAAGCAATAATTCTTGGTAGGTCTTGCCGTCATCTCGCACACGATTCAAGGCCTCTTCCTTTTTATAATCCATCATACAATGGCAACCAACGCAAGGCATACGGAATTGATTGCCTTCTTCTTCTGCGAATGCGACAACCGCAACTCCCACTTCTGGAACAATTCCTTCTTCATGAAGATGCCTTAAAACTTCCAAACCGCTCACGACCCCTAAAATTCCATCATAGTCTCCACCATTAGGAACCGTATCGATATGGGAACCGATAATCACTTTTTTTTCAGACTTGCCTTCCCGAATCATTAAAAGATTTCCGCAATCATCCACGACTGTCGGCACGCCAATTTTCTCCATTTCAGCTTGGATATAGGCCCTTGCTTGACGATCTTCTACCGAGAAAGTAAAACGTGTACAGCCGTTCCCGGGTGTCTGATTAAAATCATGTAGAACTTCAAGATCTCTTTGTATCCGTTCCTTTCGTATCATAGCCATTCCCCATTTCATTCCATATTTTAACTATCATGATATCATAGGCTCTTGGATAAAAAAAGATGAGAAAGCAACAAGCTCTCCAGTATCAAGCAGCTCTTTGTGAACCCCCTTAACCTGAAGAGCTTAAAATTCTAATCTATTTTGCTGTGTAAAAACAACGCTTTGGCGACTCGATTCGATCCTCTTTCTTCAGCGTTTTAATCGCTTTGTCAACTTCTTTCTTTTCCACGCCCAGGGCTTCCGCTATTTGACCCGCCTTTTTGGGATCTGTTTCAGCCTTTAAATACTCCCATACCTTGTCTACAAATTCCATTCTAATCCTCCTTAATTTCAACTTCTCGATTTTGATACCCCGCTCTAAGATTTCTAACGCTTTTTTCTCAAAAGAAATTCTGGTATGATTAAATCAACAACATTATGGAGGTCACCGATGTTTGAATCCGAACGCCTTATCAGACGCACGAATATCACCTTTTTACTGGCTTTGCTTTTCAGTCAGTTTGTTCCACTCGCTTTACAATTAATACCGGGATTTCAGGGATTTCCTCTGCTGTATCATCAGCTTTTGTCCCTCTTCCCTTTTATTGTTCTCTACTTCCTCTTTACAAGGAATAATCCCATTGAAGTAATGAGCATTTCTGCACTTCCGATTCGGTCTACCTTGTTGATTATTCTATTAGTAGTAATTTCTGGTGTTTTCGTTGGCGTTATCACATCACTCAGCCGCTTAGTGATTCCAGAAACAACATCAAATATCATATATGCAGTCACAAAAGGCGCTGAGAATAATCTGCTTGCTATGATCATCGGTCTGGCAGTATTGCCTGCAGTCCTAGAAGAAACGATCTTTCGAGGCATTCTTCTTCATGGATATCGTGAAGAAAACTTGCTAAAACTTTCCATTATGAATGGATTTATGTTCGGACTGTTCCATTTGAATCTTGACCAATTCGTCTACGCATTTGCATTGGGAATAATCCTTACCTATTTGGTTGTAATCACAAATTCTATTTTAAGTGGTATGTTGTTTCATTTCTTGTTCAACTTATCGACTCCGCTCGTTGTCTACTTTTTAAACCGTGCGGATACAAGCCCTGAAATTCTAGCCTATTTCAAGGAAACACCGCCAGTCACCAATTTGACCTTTCCTATCATTCTGGAACTGACGGCGATTGCAATCTTCAGCATCTTTATGATTCGCTTAATTCTTTCAAGACTCATGCGAATCCATCACTTTGATGCCGATTTGTATCAGCGAAGATTCAGTGACCATTATATTACATGGCCCATCACTGTTTCCGTTCTTTTCTTTATTGCCATCCAAATTATATATTAATAATAAAAATAAGAAACCACGGATTCTCATCCGTGGTTTCTCTGCCCTTAATAAACTTTCTTTACGTCGTAGCTTGCAGAATCCTTTATCATACTAAAAGGATAATCGTGCTGATATGCAGCTGCATCATGGGTAGTGTCAATCACCAGCCACTCACCAGTTTCTCGATTATACACTTCGTTCCAAGCATGATAAACACTTGAAGATTCTGCGTACCCCATCACAAGTTTCGTTGGTATGTTAAGACTTCTCAACATGGAAGCCATTAACGACGAATAATCATAACAAATTCCATCTTTGCTTGCCAAGGTCGCGTCATTGTCTGGCAAATATCCATAGGCAACATTCTTTGCCTTATCATAATCATATGTAATACTTTCAATGATATACTGATGCAGGATTTCTACCTTTTCCCAATCTGTTTCAGCATCCTTTGTCAACTCGGCGGCAATCGACGTTGCTTGATCACCTTGTTCCCAACGGATGTTGTGGATCGAAGTCAGGTATGGTGCTAATGGATCAATCTCATCAATAACAACTCTTTTGGAATCAATCGATTGATAGGATTTTCCCGACACTAGCTGATAGACACCAATCTGATAAGTTCCTTCGCCTGCTGCAACTGGAAAGGCTTCAAAATCTTCAAAACGGTTATAGTCATAAAACTGAGGATTCTTACCCTCATACGCTACCATAACCTTAATGGTGTCTTCTGCATAAGTCTCATCCAATTTCACTTGGATCACACCTGCATTTACATAATCAGTATTATATTGAACTGATGATTCAGCGGCAAAACCTACTGCACCAACAAAAATAAGACTCGCTAATAGAATAGTCAACACAAAAAAACGACGCATAAAAAATCCCCCTTCGGTAACCGGCTATCTTCTTTCGAAGACCCTTGGCTTTGCGTCCCAACCTTACGATTGGTTTGCCTTTATCGGTAGAGTTCCATCATACATCGACAATAAAAAAACTCCATTTCGGTAACTGGCTGCCATCTTACGAAGGCCCTATAGCTTTGCGTCCCATCCTTTCGGAAGGTTTGCTTTTATCGATGAAGAACTTCACCAATATTCAACTGTAGATTTATTATACCCCCTCAAACGGTGAATGTAAACATCTCCTGCCAAATTTATTGAAAATTCATATAATAGTAAGAAAATGGGAGAAGTATCAACTTCTCCCATTCAACATCTTATTTCTTTTTGCGATTCAAAATTCCCATTAGAATACTGCCTGCTCCTAATAACAAATGACTCATAGATGCGTCAACACCAGCGTCTGGCAAAGCTCCGTCATCTTTCGGTATCTCTTCATCCAAGATGATAATCGGTGGAGGCGTTACCGTTGGCGGTGCCAATGGTACTTCCTCAATTCTCTGGAAGATCGCTGTTACGGTTCGATCTCCATTCATTACGATTTGCTCATCTTGCACTGGCCCATCCCAACCGAAGAATTCCCAACCGTTCATTGCTGATGGATCAATATCTACAACCGTACCCGGAGAGTAACGGTGAACGCCAACACTAGGATCCACTGTACCATTTCCGATAACCTTCACTTTCAATGCATAGGTGATAGGTGTAAATCCACCACCTCCGCCTGGCGTTGTACCCTCTTCTTCATAGAAGGCTGCCATACTGCTGAAATCCATTTCTGGAACTGTGAAGGTATAGGTCATAGACTCATCTGCTGAATCATCCACTTCCAGATAATCATAGACAAAATCTGAATTAACATTGGATACCGTCATTGTGACCAGTTCCCCTGGAAGGAAACCACCTACAGTCCAGCTGCCATCTGACTGTAGAATCGGCATCAACTCTTCTTGTGGTACATTGAACTGAACTCTTGCTACTTCAACCGGTCCCGGATAAAGCAAGTCAAAGGTCAAATTCGTTTCACTTTCATCTCGTTGAATGATGAAGTCCGATTCAGACTCTGAGAAAATCCCACTAACATCTGCAAAGAAGTTCATTGAAACTGGATCTGCTGGTGGCGGTGGTTCTTCTTCCGTTTCAAACGCCGCGTAGTAGGTTTCAGAACCCGTTACTGTAATCTCATATGCTAGATCTTCGCTTAACAAATCCGTCAATTCTTCATCTGCATACCAGCCGATAAAATTGAATCCACTGTTGGCTGCTGCTACCAGATTAAAGCTTGTATTTTCTTCATAGATGCCTGCCCCATCTGCCGTTCCACCTGATGAATCGATCTCACCATCTGTCATAACAATGGTTGTAATCTCATACTCTGCTGGCGGTGGTGCTTCTTCCGTTTCAAACGCCGCGTAGTAGGTTTCTTCACCTGTTACAGTAATCTCGTATGCTAGTTCTTCGCTTAACAAATCCGTCAATTCTTCATCTGCATACCAGCCGATAAAATTGAATCCACTGTTGGCTGCTGCAACCAGATTAAAAGTTGTGTTTTCTTCATAGATGCCTGCCCCATCTGCTGTTCCACCTGCTGAATCGATCTCACCATCTGTCATAACAACGGTTGTGATCTCATATTCTGCTGGTGGTGGCTGGATTTCTTCAAATGACAATGATGCGTGCATCAATAGCTCACCATTCGGACTGCCTGATGGTGATAGCAACTTCACATTTAATTCAGTTGCCGTAACAGGTAGTGAAAATGGTCCCGTATAGTCAATCCAATTGTTTCCGCTTGATAAACTATACTTGAATGCATTTGCAACTCCAGACTGCAAATTTGCAAATGTTACTTCTACGCTAGAAGCTCCTGCATCATAATGAACTGTCAAATCATAATTCTTTCCACTGATACTATTAACGTCAACTTGTGTTGCGAAATTAATTTCAAGTGCTTCCTCATTCCCACCACCTACTTCTGGTATGATTGTGGTAGCAAATCCAGTAACTCCTGAAAACAACATCGTTATCGTTAATAGAATTGATAATAGTATTGCCTTGCCCTTTTTCCGTTTCATTCTTTCACCCCCAAATAAAAAACAGTCAAACTACCAACAAATGGTAGCCTGACTGTCGTAGTGAACCCGTAGACTCATGGCTTTGCGTCACAGCCTTTCGACTGCTTTGCCCTTATCAATTGCTTTTAGCCCTCCCAAACTTCAAACAATTTACAGAATATTTAGTTATTACTATTATACCAAATATTTTCATTTGTAAACTTACAATTTCTTACCTAGCTATTCGCATGAAGAAAGAGGGATCTAATAATCCCTCTTTCTCAATCGTTTATTCATCGACTTTCTACTTCTTCTCTTTTTTAAAGAAAGCGCCAATGCTCATAACCACCAAACCAACGGTCCAATTCATCAGTGGAATAGCTGAGCCTGCTTTTGGCAATTCCTGCGGTTCAAATACTGCCAGAATCGTTTTATTGCCATTCATCAAAAGTTCACCATCAACAATCTCTCCACCGTTTGGACCGAACCATCCAACAAAGGTCCATCCAGCTGCTGGTGTTGCGGCAACAAATGCTGTCGCATTTTCAGCATACTTATGCGATCCTCTGCTTGGTGCTACAGAACCTTCTCCCTGAACATCTACTGTCAAGAAATAATCAACTGCCAGTGGTGGTTCATCTTGGAAGACTGCAATAATAGACTTATTGGCATCCATTCTAATTTGATCATCTAAAACATCTCCACCATCATCACCAAACCAACCTAAGAAGGTCCAGCCGGTAGCTGCTTCTGTGTCAAGATCAACAATGGTACCATAATTGTAACTTCTGCTTCCTACAAACGGATCGACATCTCCGTTACCTTCTACACTAATATCCAAAATATATCTACGTGGTGGCGGTGTCCTTCTTCTTCTGAAAACTGCAGTAATTTCCTCGTAATCATACGGATCGAGTGTGATTTCATCGTCTACAACTGAACCTTCCCAACGATCAAAGTACCAGCCAGAATCTGCATCTGCATCAAGACTGATCGTTACTGGACCAGAAGACGTGTCGTATTCATGGTATCCTTCACTAGGTGTAGTTGAGCCATTTCCTTCGATATAAACAACCAGTGCTGCTGTTGAACGTTGTCCTTCATAATCGAAGTTTGCTGTAATAAATCGATCTGATGTCATATCGATTGCCCAATGACTAATATCGGTATCATAATATACCGCCGATCCATCCGTACCAGTCCATCCTGCAAAGTACCAGCCAAATCCTACTGGATCCGCATGAAGGGTTGCCTGATCACCTTCAATGTAGCTATGATAGACATACGGTGAAGGATCGGTTGTACCAGACCCGTTAATGGAGATATACAAGTCATAATAAACAGGTGTCTGCTCTTCCATGAAGTATGCTGTGAAGTAGGTCGTACTTGCTACTGTACCCGTCAATGGATTCACATCCATTGTTGGCGGTCCATCCTCAATTCCCCAGCCGATAAACTGCCATCCGGAATACGGTGTTGCAGATAATGAATATGGCGTACCCATCGCAACATCCATGACATCACCGGCAGTTGTTCCACCTTCAGGTGGGTCTGCAACAGTTGTTACAGAATACATTTGAGGTGGTGGATTAAACTCAAAATATGCGGTGAAGTAGGTTGTACTTGCAACTGTACCGACCAATGGATTATCCATAATGGTTGGCGGCCCAGATTCTACACCCCAACCAACAAAGTCCCAATTCGGATTTGGTGTAGCTGTCAGGCTATATGGCGTACCCATTAATACATTAACCACATCACCTGTTGTTGTTCCGCCTTCAGGCGGCATCGCCATGGTTGTTACCGAATAGCGGTCAGGTGGTGGTGGATTATATACAAAGTGGGCTGTGAAATAGGTTGTGCTTGCTACCGTTCCCACCAACGGATTATCCATAATTGTTGGATCTGCATCTTCAATTCCCCAACCTATAAATTCCCAATTTGGATACGGTGATGCAGTCAAACTGTATGGTGTTCCTGCTTCTACATCAATCACATCACCTGATGTCATTCCGCCTTCTGGCGGCATCGCCATAGTAGTTACGGAATACAACTCTGGTGGTGGAGGATCATACATAAAGTGTGCGGTAAAGTAGGTCGTGCTTGCTACTGTCCCTACCAATGGGTTGTCCATAATCGTAGGATCAGCATCTTCGATTCCCCATCCCATAAAGACCCAATCAGGATTTGGTGTTGCTGTCAGGCTATATGGTGTACCTTCTGGAACATCAATCACATCACCCGATGTTATTCCACCTTCTGGCGGCGCTGCCATAGAAGTTACTGAGTATAATGGAGCTGGCTCCCACATCACACTAATAGTACCATGCATAACTTCTTGGCTGTTTGCTGATGCTGGGAACCACTTAATATCTAAATCAATTTCTTCCAGTGCACCCATCCAATCAGCAGTACGTGGTATTTCAATCACATACATTGGTTCTGGATTGCCTGTATAAGGATCGCTTCCCAACTCATAATCAACTTCTGAATCTCCATATCCTTGGATCGTAACAACTAGTGGATCCATGCCATATGGAATCGACAAGATGAAATCATAGTTAATACCGGAATTGTCATATGTTCCCGGTACATTAAAAGAAATATATGCCGCAGGATCTGAAGAAGGTCCGGTCGGCTTTACTTCAATCAGCTCATCAACTTCAAATGGAGTTGGTTCACTTGGAACTGCAAAACCTGATGTTACCGATGCTGTCAACAAGACAATAATCATCAGAATACCAAAGAATCTTTTCATCGCTTCCTCCTTTCTCTCATTTCAATTTCCCTCATTTTACTAAATATGTGTTTTTCTGCAATCAAAAAACCGACCACCATCCTTTCGTAATGGCAGCCGGTCGACGAAATTCGCACCTGGCTTTGCGCAACAAGAGATCTGTTTTGCCTTTTTCATTACACCTAAATTTACAGATCATTCTCTGGAATTTTCAATGAAGATGAGTAGGAAGATAGTGATGGGGAGTTTACTCATTTATCAAGGGCAGGTTAAATGGTAATTTCCTATTACGTAACAGGAACGTCACTACCTTCCATACATCTCTCAGGAAAGAAATGTAATAAAATACACTTCACTGTTATTATACCGATAATTAGGAGACTCTAAACAGCCTCCTAACATTTAATCTGGGATATATGCGTGTACAATTAAACGGTGAGTGGGATCAATCATAGGATCACAAGTGACCAATGTTAAAACTCGGTAATCACCATTACGGTTTAATACGCTAATTTCAGTTGGTTCAACAATAATCTTGTCATAAACAACGTACTCATAGGAATAAGAACCGGAAATCACTTCAATCACATCGTCCTTTTCCAGTTCATCCAGACGATTAAACAGGCGCCCAAAGGTATGCGATCGGTGACCAGCCAATCCAGTATTACCAAATTGACCTAGGGCATCCGTGTATGGGATGTGTCCAATTCCTTTTGCTAATTGCTCTGCCTCAGAGCCTTCTATGATCGGTAGTTCCAAATCTATTGAAGGAATGCGAATCACACCAATAATATCATTTAGCTCGTATTCAACAGATTCATAACTTTCCTTTGGCTGGGTTCTTCCATCTTGCAATTCCATATCGTCAACCAACCCATTAACGCTGACTTCTTCAATCGCTTCCGGTTCATACTGGGTCAATACAGTTTGTAAAGCTAGACTTTCCTCAAGATATTGAGCAGCCTGCTCCCGCTGCAGTTCTTCTTCATATTTTTCATATACATAAGGTCCTGCTATAATAATTAATCCCAATATTATCAGGCCCACTGATATCATCTTTCTCATAAACTCACTTCCTTCCCTTGTAATACTAGCATACCCAAAATTTTTCAATTTTTATACTTACGATTTCTTACAAAAGAAAAAAGACGATCAAATTGATCGTCTCTCATGGCGTGCCTGAAGGGATTCGAACCCCTGACCTCTTGATTCGTAGTCAAGCACTCTATCCAGCTGAGCTACAGGCACATGTTGGCTGGGGTAGCTGGATTCGAACCAGCGAATGCAGGAGTCAAAGTCCTGTGCCTTACCGCTTGGCGATACCCCAAGGTTTGGTGCGGGTGAAGGGACTCGAACCCCCACGCTGTTAGGCGCTAGATCCTAAATCTAGTGCGTCTGCCAATTCCGCCACACCCGCGTTTGTGGTGACCCATCGGCGACTCGAACGCCGGACCACCTGATTAAAAGTCAGATGCTCTACCAACTGAGCTAATGGGTCATGTGGGGTGAATAGTGGGAATCGAACCCACGACCTCCAGAGCCACAATCTGGCGCTCTAACCAACTGAGCTATACCCACCACATGATATTTTTTAAACCTTGTTTCCAACAATATTAAGTTGTTAGTGGAGCGGGTGAAGGGAATCGAACCCTCGCGACTGGCTTGGAAGGCCAGGGCTCTACCACTGAGCTACACCCGCAAAATGGAGCGAAAGACGAGATTCGAACTCGCGACCCTCGCCTTGGCAAGGCGATGCTCTACCACTGAGCCACTTTCGCA
>ENA-ORCT01000086-ORCT01000086.1-marine-metagenome-genome-assembly--contig:-NODE-86-length-87126-cov-16.927570_pt1 | contig 87126 bp, 39 predicted proteins | sample MGYA00248632_ERZ508511 | MGnify/ENA primary metagenome ERZ508511 (study PRJEB26182, sample SAMN06268839) | marine metagenome | isolation source: Tt an P1-techrep anaerobic enrichment on pine from sediment...
GCAACGCTTTTGACGCTGCGGTGGGCCTGGTGACTCCACTCCACCGCTTTGACCTTGAACTCAGTGCTGTACTGCTGAGTTTTCTTCCCCGTGATCATTTCCGGCATCGCTTTGCTCCTCCTGCGGAGTTATCGATGCGTGTCCACTAGATCGGGGGAAGTCCAGCGTCGCGTGCCTGGCCTTGTTAGACTTTCTATCATTGAGCCAGATGTTTACTGATCCAACCTAGCTACAACCATCAAATGTCGTGTCAGGTAGTGCTGTTAATACTCCTGCTTCCAGCCAATCATTTGATGTGTTCCCGGGTCAATTTTCACGGCGATATCCCGACTTATCATGGGATCGAGGGGCTGACCAACGACCAATATCAGATCTCCGAATACTAAAACGCCCTTCATCCAGTCAAAGGCTGGAACATTCTTATCAATCTCGAATTTTCCGACTTCGGTCCCATCGTTATTAAAGACCAAATAATAGTCAATGTGCCCATGATCACTAATGTACGGAACTGCATATATGAACCTACCGTCAGGGCCGGTAAAAACCTTCCAGAATTTCTGATTAAACACCAGCTCCCGACCAATACCACCTAAGCACCATTTTGCCGATGAAACATCAGTTAGCTCAAACTTTTCCATTTCAATTCCCAGGGCCATAAAAAAATCGGTCCCTTCTGGTCGTCATGTTAAGGAGCGCCCGTTTTGAGACAGGTCGACACGGGAACTCAGCCAAATGCAGCGCTCTACCGGTGCTTGAAAATGTCTAACGCTTTGCTCACCGGGAAATTGGGAGCATAGCGACCGATTTTTCCGAGTGCAGCATTTTGTTAGAAATTGCGGCGCAGTCTGGGTCATCAAGCTTACTTATTACCAGTTTCGCCAAAGCTCCGAGATGCCTGTATATCTTTCTAATTCCGGGTTCCTTTTCGTTTCCGGTCATTTATCATCAAACTGTCCCTCTTCCCGCCACTTTTCGAGCAGATCTGAGTAGTCAATACCCGGGCAAAGCTCGCGCTGCCGATATCTCATAAACCGATGAAGTCTTTCCGGTTCGCAGTTTTTGGAATCTAAAGGTATCGGGATGAAGAGACTTTTATTTTCATGAGTTATATTCCCCTCCGTCCAGACATGGCCAAACTCGGCCTCTCCGAGTGGAGAAAAATTAGTTATCTTATTATTAGAGATATTAAGAAAACCTCCGATGTCTACGTTGTGCAAGGGAGATATGTCTACGATCCTGTTGTCTGCGAGATGGACGCCTTTAGTTGTTCGGTAACCTTCGAGTGGTGCAACATCAACTATTTCGTTTCCCCTGAGCCCGAGAAAACCTTCAACGTTTGTCCCATCCATAAACGATAGTTCCGATATATTATTGTGGGGTGCTGCAAGACTGCCTTTTATGTGTAAACCTTGAAGCACCATCAAGTCGGCACCACTAAGGTTGTTTCGAGTCAATACTATACTTCCGGTTACTGTGCCTGCGGGATAACGTTTTGAGGGAAGTTTGGTCAGGCCAGCATCGGCCCAATCGATGCCATCAGACCAGCTATCTGGCACCCCTAAACCTCGTTCATTAGCAAATTCCTCCCAGGCTGCCTCCCGTTCGTCTACGGTGTACTCCGCAAAACCAGTAATAGGCATACCGATAACCATAGCAGCCACAGCTATCATCAAACGCCAGGATTTTTTGGACTTCGGGTCAATGGCACAAAAATCTAAGTCAGCTTGATCGATGTCGTTCATCTTTACTCATTCCCCCTAGCGTCCAGCTACTCCAATGTGTGGATCTGACTCTGTAACGACGTAGTATTTCAAAATCAGACGCTATGCTCGATCTTCTAACGCCATGGCTTTGCGGCGCACCGAAGCGCCAGTGTAGGGGCGTCCGACAACAGCCGATTGTTAAGAGGCCGGCCCTTGAATTTGAAGCCAACCTTGGTGTTCGCAGTAATTGGCGAAATCTTGGTAGTTTTCATTGATCCACATTTCACTGGGATGATCATGAAAGCCCACGATTCCAACACCCCGATCCCGAATCTCCAGATTCGTGCAGTTGCGAATGCCCTTTTGAGTGAGCCTGCCTCGCTCGGAGAAGTCGGTAACCACATCATGATCAACTACCACGCAGGGCTCGGACGCGATCTCTATCGCGTGCAGCATGCGCGCCTACGGAATGGAGCCGAAGGCGCAATGTAGTAGGCGTCGCCGTGCCTGCACTGGTTATGCAGTCGGGAGTCTGCCGCCGTTTTCATCAGCTGTCTCCAAAAGCTCTTTAATCCTAATGATTTCAGCAACGATAGGGTCCATTTCATGGTCACTATCGAGAAGGCGGAAAACGCCAATATCCGTGAAAAAAGCACGAAATAGATGGCCCGGAACACCATCATCGCTTGGTTTCGGTCCCACATACTCAGGGATCACAACACCCACGATACCCTCTGACAGGTAGCGATCTAGCCGCTCATCAAAATGTTCAATGGCATTCCTGAGGTCGCGAGAAAAAAGAGGGTTGTTCTCATCAATATTGAGGGATTCGCGTAGGTGAACGCCGCGCTCTGCGTGCCCTTTTCGAACTGGCCAGAAATAGCGTGATAGTGCTGCTCCATGGACAATGATGTTCTGTAAATCATTGAGAATGTTATGTGTCAGGACCCGATCGAGGCCCTCTTCCATCGCAGCTTCTGGAAGGGTTTCAAAAGCATGAGAAATCCGTGCAATCGAGCGAAAGGCGGACTGGGCATTAAATAACATCCCGTTGATATAAAACGCTTCATAAGGTGGCCAGATTCGGCCGTCCACCATTACCATTACGGTCTCCCTACTGCATAACAGCTAATTATACGAACCCGTTCGTATAACTCCAAAACTCGCGGCCCTCGCAAGCCCCAACTTCACCAATAAAATCAACAGATTACCTGAACCCACCACGGCTACCGCCGGAGTTATACGCCCGTGTTCGAGCCACCCCTGCTCCAGAATCGGGGCGTATAACTCCGCCCGCCCTGTTTTTCCTTTTCAAACTTATCAGAAGGTTAGCAACAATTTCCGGAGCCTGCCCGGGGTTTTGCGAACGCGTTCGTATAACTCCGGTTTTTAGGCCGGTTTTTGCTGCAGGGCCCGGCCCAGGGAATGGAAGTAGGTTCGGAAGGCAGCGTTTATCCGGTCGCGCTGTTCGCCCTGTGGGTAAAGCCCCAGGCGGGCTTCTTCACTCTCTTTGGTGCCCTTCACCAAAAAGGCGTTCTTCACTGCAGCGTCCTGGATGAAGGCTTCGAAGGCTCGGGCACAGAGTTCTTCTGGCTGGCTGTAGTAGTGCATGCCGGCGGCTTTGTCGGCTTTTGCGGAGTTCTGAAACAGGGGGCTGGGGTTTTGGCCGCTGTCGTCCAGCAGGATGGCCTGGTAACAGGCTTGCAGGCGCTGGTTCAGCGGGTGCTGGATGGCGTCCTGGCGGGTGAGCCATTGGCGGGAGGCGAACTGGCCCCGGGGTATGTTGGGGAACAGTTTGTCGCCGATGTAGTGGTCGAAGGCATGAAACCATTCGTGGGCAATGCTGCCGGGGCCGGCGTTTTTGGCCAGGGCGAAGCTGCGGGTGGCGGGGGTGTAATGGGCAGACACCCCGGGGCGGCCGCCAATGCCGTATTGCAAAGCCAGGGTACCGCGCAGGGAGATCAGGCTTTCTGTGCCGCCGAGGATGGTCATCAGGTCGCACAGAGCGTCGTAGAACAGCGCTGCGCTGCGCTGTTTTTCAGGCTCGGTTACCCAGCGGCCAATCTCGACGGATCGAAACTGGAACCGCCGGCGCACGTCTAGAAAGCTGACCGGTGCCCCGGCGCGGTGGTCGGGGCCGGTTCTGTAGAAGGGTCTGGGCATGGCGGCATTGTACGAAGGCGTGGGCGGCTTGTCTCAGCTCAGGTGCTGCCGTTGGCGGCCAGCACCCGGTTGGCGCACCCGCCGCCGGATTCCAGGTCCGCCAGGTTGCTGAGTGTTGTGTGTGCAATGCTTTCCAGGGCGTTGCGGGTGAAAAACGCCTGGTGGCCGGTGATCACCACATTCGGGAATGTGAGCAAACGGGCGAACACGTCGTCTTTCAGCACGATGTTGGAGAGATCTTCGAAGAACAGGTCGCTTTCTTCCTCATACACATCCAGCCCCAGGTAGCCCACCTGGCCGGATTTCAGGCCTTCGATGATGGCGGCGGTGTCCACCATGGCGCCCCGGCTGGTGTTGATCAGCATCACGCCTTTTTTCATTTTGGCCACGGCTGCGGCATCAATCAGGTGATGGGTGTCCGGGGTGAGCGGGCAATGCAGGGTCACAATGTCTGCTTCCCGGAACAGTTCGTCCAGGCTCACATATTCCGCGCCCAGCGTTTGCGCCTCCGGGTTGGCGTGCAGGTCGTAACACAGTACGCGGCAGCCGAACCCGCGCATGATGCGCACCACTTCCACACCAATCTGGCCGGTGCCCACCACACCCACGGTGCGGCCCCGCAGATCGAACCCCAGCAGGCCGTCGAGCGCAAAGTTGCCATCACGAATGCGGTGGTAGGCCCGGTGGATCTGCCGGTTCAGGGTCAGGATCAGGGCGGCGGTGTGTTCTGCCACCGCATAGGGGGAATACGCCGGTACCCGTACCACGGCGATGCCCAGGCGGTCGGCAGCTTTAAGGTCGACGTTATTGAACCCGGCGCATCGCAGGGCCACGGCCCGGGTGCCGCCGGCGGCCAGTTGTTCCAGTACGTTGGCATCCACCTGGTCGTTCACGAACACGCATACGGCGTCGAAGCCTTTGGCCAGTGCCGCAGTGGCCGCATTCAGGCGTGGTTCCAGGAACACCAGTTCATGCTGGTGGCTGGCCTGGTTCGCCTGTGCCAGGAACTGTTCGTCGTAGGGTTTGGTGCTGAAAACCGCCACTTTCATGGGATTGGCCTCATCCGGTCTGGGTGGGTACGGGGTTCTTCAAACATAAATCAAATGCCCGGCGGCGAGCCACCGCAATTTTGTTCAATACCAGTTACAAGGCTCCGTGCACACTGGGCGCCTCCGTTGGTTCACAGAGTGCTGATGCTATGAGTCTGTCTATTATCCTGCCGATGTCGGCCTTCGCCCTGGTGGCTTCGGTATCGCCGGGGCCGGTCAATCTGGTGTGCCTGAGCAGTGGCACGCGCTATCCGGTGTCTCAGGGCCTGGTGTTTGTCACCGGGGCCACTCTGGGGTTTATCGCGCTGTTTATGGCGGTGGGCCTGGGCCTGAATTCGCTGTTGGAACATGCGCCCGGGTTCGAGCGCTGGTTGAGCTGGGCTGGCGTCGCCTTCCTGCTGTACTTGAGCTACCAGCTGGCCACCGCCGATGGCCATCTCAGCGAGGATGAGGCGCGGCCGGCCCCCGGTTTTGTCACCGGCGCCCTGATGCAATGGTTGAACCCCAAGGCCTGGCTTGCGTCGGTGGCGGGTATCAGCGCGTTTACCGAGGGCGGCGACAGCACCCTGCTCTGGCTGTTTGCGGGGCTGTATCTGCCCATTTGCTGGCTCTCGCTGGCCAGTTGGGTGTATGTCGGGGTCGGGCTTCGCCGGCTGGTGCAGCAGCCGCGAATCCTGCGCGGGTTCAACCGGGGTCTGGCGCTGTTACTTGCCGGAAGTTGCGTGTTCCTGCTGCTGGACTGACGGTTGGCGATACTGGTTCGGAGTGGCCGCCACCACGCGTTTGAAGGTTCTCTGGAAATGCGCCTGGTCGGCAAAGCCGGCATTGAGGGCCGCGTCGGCAATACTCACGCCGCGTTTCAGTTCGCTCTGGCCGTGCTGGATGCGGCGGTTGATCAGGTAGGCGTGGGGCGTTAACCCGTAGCTTTGCCGAAATGCCCGCACCAGATGCCCCGGGCTGTAGCCACTGAGCCGGCACAGGTCGTCCAGCGATACCTCGTCGGTACAGTGGCTGTCCAGGTGCTCAGCCACCGCGGCCAGGGTGCCCGAGGGGCGCGGAATGCCCCGGGCCGGCGCTTCCGCCAGGCTCTGCATCAGGTCCAGCAGATACTCGGCAACCCGGCTCTGCTTTTCCAGCAGGTCCCGGCCCGGGTCCAGCAGGCAATCGGCCATGGTGCAGTAGTCCTGGTACTGGCGGGGGTCGGTGATCACTGCCGTGTCCAGGTCCTGCCAGTCTTCGCTGGGCAGCAGGCCCGCTTCAAATCTGAGCCGGGTCAGCCAGGCGGTATCCACATACAGCATCAGATACGCCCAGGGCTGGTTATCAATGGGGTTGCAGGCGTGGGGCCATTCCGGGTTCATCAACACCAGCGTGCCGGCGCTAACGTGGTACTGGTCGGTGCGGTACAGGAACGTGCTTTCACCGCCGGTTATGGCCCCGATCGACCAGTGCCGGTGGGTGTGCAGGGCATAACAGACCTCGCGCCCATCCGCGACTTTGCGCAGTTCCACATGGGGCATGCGGGCGTCGCGCCAGAAGATGGGTGTGCGAGGATCGGTCATGGTGGTTGCCTCAAAGCAAATCGGCCAGGCCAGCGCGTATGGCACTAGCCTAGCAGAATCTTACCACTCCAGCTGCGCGCCGGTCTGATACTCAATCACCCGGGTTTCAAAGAAGTTCTTCTCCTTGCGCAGGGTGGCCTGCTCGTCCAGCCAGGGCGATACGTTCTTCGCCCCCGGGAACGGTTCTTCCAGGCCCACGGTGCGGGCCCGGCGGTTGGCCACAAAGCGGAACTGTTCGCTGTGGTATTCCGCCGAGTAACCCAGGATCGGGTCCCTCAGCACGTAGTTGGCGTAGGCCATTTCCGCGGCTTCGGATTCGTCCCACATCTCACGCACCGCTTTCGGGTCCAGGGTGATTTTCTCTTCCTCGAGAATCTGGTTCACCACTTTCAGGCCGAAGGAGAAGTGCATGGCTTCGTCCCGCAGGATGTACTGCAACTGTTCGCCCGTGCCCCGCATCAGGCCCCGGCGCTGCAGGGCGAAGATTGGGCTGAAGCCGTTGTAGAACCAGCAGCCTTCGAACACGGCGGCGAAGAACAGGTAGGACATCACGAAGTCCTGCAGCTCGTCCGGGTTGCGCAGGTTCATGTCGGAGCGCATGGCGGCGTCCAGCCGGCGGTTGGCCAGCTGGATTTTGCCGTTGATCTCCGGCACCACGCGGTAGCGGTTGTAGATCTCGCTCTGGTCCAGGTTCAGGGTTTCGATGCAGTGCTGGTAGGTCCAGGTGTGCAGCGCTTCCTCGTACACCTGGCGGGCCTGGTAGATCTGCAGTTCCGGCGCGCTCATCTTCTCCATCACCGCCAGGCCGATATTGCGCATGGCGAGGATGTCGGAGGTGGTCAGGTACGCCAGCACGTTCTCGTACACGTGTTTTTCCGCCGGCGTCAGCCGGTGGTGGTAGTCGTGAACGTCCTGCGCCATGTTCACGTCCAGCGGCGTCCAGTGGTTCTTGTTGGCGTTCATGAAGTACTCCCAGGCCCAGGGGTACTTGAACGGAGCCAACTGGTTGATGTCGGTCTCGCCGTTAATCACCCGCTTGTCATCGACATTCACGGGCGCCGGGCCGCCGGTGGCGGCGGCAGCGGTTTGCGCTTTTGGTTCGTCGTCCCAGTCGAGCATGTGGGTGCCTCCCAAATAAGTAAATGGTTACTGACAAGCTTCGCAGTCGGGATTGTCGATGCTGCACACCTGTGGCTGTGGCGCCGACACCGGCGCGGTCTTCTCGGCGCCAGTGGCCCCCAGGGAGCGCAGGTAGTAGGTGGTTTTGAGGCCACGCTCCCAGGCCAGCTGATACAGGGCATCCAGCTTCTTGCCGCTGGGCTCGGCCATGTACAGGTTCAGGCTCTGGGCCTGGTCCAGCCATTTCTGGCGCCGGGCCGCCGCTTCCACCAGCCAGCGCGGGTCAATCTCGAATGCGGTGGCGTAGCGGGCCTTGAGCTCGGCGGGGATGCGGTCAATCTGCTGCACGCTGCCGTCGAAGTATTTCAGGTCGTTCACCATCACGTTGTCCCACAGGCCTTCGGCCTTGAGATCACGCACCAGCGAGGGGTTCACTACGGTGAACTCGCCGGACAGGTTCGATTTCACGAACAGGTTCTGGTACGCCGGTTCGATGGACTGGGACACGCCCACGATGTTGGAAATGGTCGCGGTCGGGGCAATGGCCATCACGTTGCTGTTGCGCATGCCGTTTTTGGCAATCAGCTCCCGCACCGGGGTCCAGTCGAGGCGGCTGTTGGTATTGAGCGACAGGTCGCCGTCCCGGCGGTTGTCCTTCAGCAGGCCCACCGAATCCATCGGCAGGATGCCCTGGCTCCACAGCGAGCCTTCGTAGGTGTCGTAGGCGCCCCGCTCACCCGCCAGCGTGGCGGAGGCACGCAACGCGAAGTAGCTGAGTTGCTCCATGGCAACGTCGGCAAATTCCACCGCTTCCGGGCTGGAGTACGGCAGGCCCAGCTGGTACAGGGCGTCCTGGAAGCCCATCAGGCCCAGGCCCACCGGGCGATGCTTCAGGTTGGAATTGCGCGCCTGGGGCACGGCGTAGAAGTTAATGTCGATGACGTTATCGAGCATGCGCACGGCGGTGTTCACGGTGCGTTCCAGGCGCGTGACGTCCAGCTCGCCGTCCTTGATGTGGGCAGCCAGGTTCACCGAGCCCAGGTTGCACACCGCAATCTCATCGGCGCTGGTGTTCAGGGTGATTTCGGTACACAGATTGGAGCTGTGCACCACGCCCTGATGCTGCTGCGGGGAGCGCAGGTTGCACGGGTCCTTGAAGGTGATCCAGGGGTGACCGGTCTCGAACAGCACGGTGAGCATCTTGCGCCACAGCTGTTTGGCCGGAATTTTCTTGAACAGCTTGATCTTGCCCTGCTCGGCCAGGGCTTCGTAGTGCTGGTAGCGCTCACGGAAGGCGTTGCCGTACAGGTCGTGCAGGTCTGGCACATCGCTGGGGGAGAACAGGGTCCAGTCGCGGTCTTCGCGCATGCGCTCGATCAGCAGATCCGGCACCCAGTTGGCGGTGTTCATGTCGTGGGTACGGCGGCGCTCATCGCCGGTGTTCTTGCGCAGTTCCAGGAACTCTTCGATGTCCAGGTGCCAGCTTTCCAGATAGGCACAGACCGCGCCCTTGCGCTTGCCGCCCTGGTTCACCGCCACGGCGGTGTCGTTGACCACTTTCAGGAACGGCACCACGCCCTGGCTCTGGCCGTTGGTGCCCTTGATGTGGGAGCCCAGGGCCCGCACCGGCGTCCAGTCGTTGCCCAGACCACCGGCCCATTTCGACAGCAGGGCGTTATCGCGAATGGCCCCGTAAATGCCCTCCAGGTCGTCGCCCACCGTGGTCAGGTAGCAGGACGACAGCTGGGAATGCCGGGTGCCGCTGTTGAACAGGGTGGGCGTGCTGGCCATGTAATCGAAACTGGACAGCAGCTCATAGAATTCGATGGCGCGGGCGTTGGGGTCGTCCTCACGCAGTGCCAGGCCCATGGCCACCCGCATGAAGAACACCTGGGGCAGTTCCAGGCGGGCCTTGTTCCAGTGCAGGAAGTAACGGTCGTACAGGGTTTGCAGGCCCAGGAAGCCGAACTGGAGGTCGCGTTCCGGTTTCAGGGCGTTGCCAAGGCGTTCCAGGTCAAAGGCCGCCAGGGCTTCGTCCAGCAGTTCGTAGCGGATACCGGCGTGAACAAAGGCGCTCAGGGCCTGTGGATAAATCTCTGCCAGCGGAAGACTGCGGGGCAGGTCCAGGGCTTCCGCTGTTTCCAGCCGGAGCTGTTCCAGCAGCAGGCGCGCGGTTACGGCGCTGTAGTCGGGTTCCCGTTCAATGCGGCCCCGGGCGGTCATGATCAGGGCAGACAGGACTTCGGTCTCTTCGATGCCGTCGTAGAGGTTGCGCAGGGCATCTTCCACCAGCGAATCGCCGTTGATGCCGTCCAGGCCGGTGGCGGCCTGTTCCACCTGCTGCTTCATCAGGCCCAGGTCCAGCGGGGCGATGCTGCCATCGGCTTTTTTCACGGTCAGATGCGGGTGCGCTTCCACCGGCTCGTCCACGGCGCGCTGGCGGGCGTGTTCTTCACGGTACAGCACGTAGGCCCGGGCCACTTTCTGTTCTTCGGCCCGCATGAGGGCCAGTTCCACCTGGTCCTGGATGTCTTCGATGTGCACCTTGCCACCGGCTTTGAGGCGGCGGCTGATGGCCTGCACTACCTGTTCGGTAACCCGGTGCACGGCGTCGTTGATGCGGGCGGAACCGGCTGCCTGGTCCCCTTCCACCGCCAGGAAGGCTTTGGTCACCGCCACACTGATCTTGGCCGGGTTGAAACTCACCAGGGTGCCGTTTCGTTTGATAACTTGCAGGGATTGGGTATCGGTCGCGGGGGCCGGGGGTTCGGCAATGGCAGTGGCTGTCATGGTGCTCTCCTGAATTCGCGTTGGTTCCGTTTCACCCTCGCGAACGCAGTGGCACACCTTGCCCCGAATACGGGCAGGCCTGACCAATCTGCTCACCCTTGAATCGCGAAGGTGCAGTCCAGAAACCCATGGGGGGCTTCTGATCCCTGGCAGGTCTTCGGACTCAGGGGCGTGAACCTTTCAGCTCTGCCTAACGTGGCGACTTCCCGGCTTGCGCCAGTGTCATCTTGCCACGCTCGTTCCCCAATACCGCTGCGCGTCAGTTCCGGACTCTCACCGGATTCCCGACTACCCTGTGATCAAGATGATCAGAGTTTGATCACAATATATGGTAGTTAACCAAGGACCCAGTCACTATATAGGGCCGAATACGCCAAGACAAGGCACTTTTTGCAACAGAGCCTGTCCATCTCCAGACCACCGGATTTGAGGAATGAATGTGAGAATTTCGCTGCTTTTGGCCAGTACCCTGATACTCGGTCTCGCCGCCAGCCCGGTGTGGGCAGACACAGACCGGCTAACCCGGTTCTCCACCATGGCCTCACTGGAAGACGGCTGGGAACCTCTGACCTTTCCGAACATCGAGACACATACCCGCTACACCCTGGAAACGGACGACGGCCAGCAGGTGGTCCGTGCCGACGCAGACGCCAGCGCCTCCGGGCTGATTGCCCGTGTTGAGCTGGTGCCCGGCGACTCGCTTACGCTGTCATGGCGCTGGAAGGTGTCGAACATCTACGAAGCCGGCAACGCCCGCGAAAAGTCCGGTGATGACTACCCTGCCCGCATCTACGTCGCCTTTGAGTTTCAGCCGGACAAGGCCGGCTTTTTTGAACGGGCCAGGCGCAAGACCGTGGAAGTGCTGTTCGGCGAGACCCTGCCCGGCAACGCCCTGAACTACATCTGGGCCAATCAGCTACCAGAGCAGAGCATGGTCGCCAACGCCTACACCGACAAAACCATTATGATTGCCGTCAACTCCGGGCCGTCGCAGGTGGGCGAATGGGTGACCGTTACCCGGGACCTGGTGGCAGATTACCGGCAGGCCTTCGGCGAAGAACCGCCCGCCATTGTGGGCGTGGCCATCATGACCGACGCCGACAACACCGGCGAGCAGGCCACGGCCTGGTATGGCGACCTCACCCTGGAGCAAAACCGCTGATCGGCCATAAAAAAAGGCCCCTCAAGGGGGCCAAACACGTGAAAGCAATGGTCAGTGGCTGATCATCCAGGGCCGCATGGACGGGAACATCTTCTTGCCGTCGGCGGTGTAGAACAGCATGTGTTTACCGTCCGACTTTTTCTTGCAGCCCCAACTCTTGCGGTGCTCGGCGTCCCGGGCCCGCTGGTCGGCGGTGGAGATGATGGGCTCGTGGCTCGCCTTCTCATTCCGCGCCTCCGCGTTGCGGCGGGCCGGGTCCATGGCCAGGAGCTCCGGCGGCAGCACAATCACCCGGGGTGACAGCGCCTTGCAGGTGGGGCAATGGGCCGGGTTACCGGCTTCGGCCATGGCGCCCAGTTCCTGGAACAGCCCGTGTTCCCGGCATTTGTAGTCGTACAGTGGCATGGCTTACTCCTTGTCCGGTGAAAGGGGTACGTCGGTGCCCGGCGTGACCTTCCTGGTCGGTCCTTCCGCCGTGGGGTTGATGTCGAAGTCGAAGATCTCAGTCGGCAACCACAAGGTGGCGCAGGCGTTGGGCACATCCACCACACCACTGATGTGGCCTTCCACCGGCGCACAACCAAGCAACGCGTAACCCTGAGCCGGGGTGTAACCGAACTTGGTCAGGTAGTTGATGGCGTTGAGGCAGGCCTGGCGGTAGGCCACGTGCACGTCCAGGTAGTGCTGCTGGCCCTCTTCATCCACCGAGATGCCCTCGAAGATCACATAGTCCTCGTAGCGCGGCTTGATGCTACTGGGCTTGAAGACCGGGTTCTTGATGCCGTATTTGGCCATACCGTCCTTGATCAGGTTCACCCGCAGGTGAATCCAGCCGGCCATTTCGATGGCGCCGCAGAAGGTGATCTCGCCGTCACCCTGGCTGAAGTGCAGGTCGCCCACCGACAGGCCTGCCCCCTTCACATAGACCGGGAAATACACCTTGGAACCACGGGACAAGTCCTTGATGTCACAGTTACCACCGTGTTCCCGGGGCGGTACGGTGCGGGCGGCTTCCAGCGCCGCCTCTTTGGCGGCATCACCTGCCAGCTTGCCCAGGTGGGCAGTGTCGGCGTAGGGCAAGTTTGCCAGGCCCGGCACCCGATCCGGTTCGGTGTCGTACAGTTCTTTCTCGCGCTTGTTCCACTCCGCCAGCATTTCCTTGGACGGCAGGCAGCCGATCAGGCCCGGGTGGATCATGCCGGCGAATTCAACGTTGGGGATGTGGCGGGATTTGGTGAACATGCCGTTGAAATCCCAGATGGATTTCTGGGCTTCCGGAAAGTGCTCGGTCAGAAAGCCGCCGCCGTTCTTCTTGGAGAAGAAACCGTTGAAACCCCACTGGCTGTCCTTGAAGGCACCGATGTCGAGGATGTCCACTTCCAGCAGGTCGCCGGGTTCTGCGCCCTCCACGCCCACCGGGCCAGACAGGAAGTGAACCTGGGTCAGATCCACGTCGCGCACGTCGTCTGCGCTGTCGTTGTTCTTGATCTGGCCACCGGTCCAGTCGTAACACTCGAGGATGAAATCGTCCCCGGGCTTGACCGTCGCCGCCATGGGAATGTCCGGATGCCAGCGGTTGTGGATATTCTCGTTCTCGTACGCGGATTTGCTCAAATCGATCTTGATGAGTGTTTCGGCCATAGCGGTCGCTCCTTGGTTCTTGGCGTTCGGCGTCTAAGCTTGGGAACGCAGTGCCCGACGGCGCCTGCGCTGACCGTTTCACTATCCGCGATACGCCAGCGGCGCGGTATTCGCGAATTGCCCCCGGCACCTACGTCATTCGACGTATTGGCGCACCACTATCTCCTGCCCCTTGAGCTCGGCCAGAAATGAGGAATGCTCGGGATGCGCCAGCAACGCACGGGCCAGCGCCGGCTCCAGTTTCTGGCGGAACGCCCGTAGCATCTCGCGGGCGCCATAGCGGCTGTCGTAATCGCGGCACAACACACTGCGCAGCTCCACCGACAAATCCAGCGAGGCCTGTTTGCGGGCCAGGCGCTTGTTCAAGCCGGCCAGCTCAATCTCCAGAAGGGCATACAGCCACTGGTCTGTCAGGGGATTAAACGTAAGAATCTGGTCAATCCGGTTCAGGAACTCCGGGTCGAAATGGCGGCGCAGGGCCTTGTCCCGAATGTTCTCCTGCGGGCCCGGCTCCAGCCCCAGCCAGCGGCGCCAGCCTCGCTGATAGCGGTGATGGTGCGCTTCCGCTTCCAGGGCTCCGGCGTTGCTGGTCATAAAGATCAGCGTGTTGCGGAAGTCGATTTCCCGGTTGCCGGAGGGGAACACCAGCCGACCGGTATCGAGCACATTGAGCAGGGTCCGGGTGACCTCCTTGCTGGCCTTTTCAAGCTCGTCGAACAGGACGATGCCCGGTTTGCTGAACGACCCCTGAACCTTCTCAAGATCAAACAGGCTGTGGCCTTCCTTGCTGCCCACATAACCGGGCGGCGCGCCGGTCAGCGCCGCCGCGTAGTGCTCCTGGGCCAGGGTGTTCATGTCGATTCGGCACAGGGCATCGCGGCTGCCATGAATGGCCTCGGCAATCAGCCGTACGGTTTCAGTCTTGCCCACCCCGGTCGGCCCCAAAAACAAGTGAACCGCCAGCGGGCGGTTCTCTTCACCGATGTCGGCCTTCACCCGAACCAGCATGGATTCCATCGCCTCCAGGGCGTGCTGCTGGCCCACGATATTGGCCCGCAGGCTCGCCATTACGGCGTCCGGCTCAAAGCGGAACCGGGAAACACGAACCGGGCCTGAATCGGCCCGGTTCCTAGCCAGCGTTTCCCGGTTGGCTTCCAGCCGCTCATTGATAAACGGCATCGCGGTCTCCCGGGCTCAGGCCCCTGCAGTTTTTTCCTTGCCATCGAACGGCAGTTCACCCACCGGGCACTCCGCCGTGCCCACGGTTTTGCGGGTCATGGCTTCGACGTTTTCCTGGGCTTTCTGGGCGTCCATCACCCAGGTGCGATAGAACTCGAACGGGCAATCGGCCACGCCCTTGTCGCCATCACCGGAGTTGTGAACGCCGGTGTAGCCCCGGTGCAGCAGCTTGAACAGGTGGTTCTGGGACTGGTCGTTGGCGCGGGCGTCGCGGATCTGACTGACCGACAACTGGGCGTACTGAACCCCCATGTCCTCCTCTCCACATTCACCCAGGGTACGACCATCAAAGCCGATGATGGCGGAGTGCCCGAAGTACGAATACACCCCGTCAAAGCCGGAGGCATTAGCCACCGCCACGTAACAGTTGTTGGCCCAGGCCATGCTCTTGGCCATCATGATCTGCTGTTCCTTGGCCGGATACATGTAACCCTGGCACCGCACAATCAGCTCCGCCCCCTTCATGGCGCAGTCGCGCCAGATCTCAGGGTAGTTGCCGTCGTCACAGATGATCAGACTGATCTTCATCCCCTTCGGCCCCTCGGTCACATAGGTGGTATCGCCGGGGTACCAGCCCTCAATCGGGCACCAGGGAATGCACTTGCGGTATTTCTGGACAATCTCACCCTCGTTGTTGATCAGCACCAGGGTGTTGTAGGGCGCCTTGTTGGGATGATCTTCATGGCGCTCGCCGGTGAGCGAAAACACCCCCCAGGTATTCGCCTCCCGGCAGGCCGCCGAGAAAATCGCTGTCTCGTCTCCGGGAATGGTGGCGGCGGTCTCCATCATCTCGTCGTTGTCGTACATGATCCCCATGGTGCTGTATTCCGGAAACACCACCAGATCCATCCCCGGCAGCCCCACCTTCATACCCTTGATCATGTCCGCAATCTTGCGGGCGTTGTCCAGCACCTCGGCTTTGGTATGCAGCCGGGGCATCTTGTAGTTCACCACCGCCACGCCGACGGTATCGTTACTGCTGGAAATATCACCGTGTCTCATATTAATTCCCCCTCAACAAAGCTAAACGGCCAGATAACTGGCAATCTTGTCCTGATCCGCCTCTTCCCGAAGCTCCTCGTGCACAATCTCCCCCTTCTCGATCACCAGAATCCGGTCCGCCGCATCCATCACAAAGCTCAACACCTGCTCCGACACCACAATCGACAACCCCCGCTCATCGCGAATGCGCCGGAGGGTCTTGGCAATGTCCTTGATGATGTTGGGCTGGATGCCCTCGGTCGGCTCATCGAGCAGAAGCACCTTGGGCCGGGTCGCCAGGGCCCGGGCAATGGCCAGTTGTTGCTGCTGCCCGCCCGAAAGGTTGCCGCCCCGGCGGTGCTGCATTTCCTTCAGCACCGGAAACAGCTCATAAAGATCTTCCGGAATTTTCTTCTCGCCGACCGCAGCCAGACCGGTCTCGATGTTTTCCTTCACCGTCAGGGTCGGGAAAATCATCCGTCCCTGGGGCACAAACCCGATGCCGGCCCTCACCCGCTGGAAGCTCTTCAGGTTCGACAGGTCCGTGCCATCCAGCGTGACCTGGCCACCGCGGCTTGGAGTCATGCCCACCAGGGATTTCATCAGGGTGGTTTTACCCATACCGTTGCGGCCAACCACCGCCACGATTTCCTGCTTGCCCACCTCCAGGTTCAGGTCCTGGATGATGCTGCTCTGGCCATAGGCCACCGAATGTTGTTTGACGCTCAGCATGATCAATGCCCCAGGTAGACTTCGATGACTTTCGGGTCCGACTTCACGTGCTCGATGGACCCCTCAGACAGAACCTTGCCCTGGTGCATTACCGTGACCCGGTCTGCGATATCCCCGACAAACTGCATGTCGTGCTCGATCACCAGCACCGTGTGGTCTTTGGTAATGCGCCGCAGCAGTTCAGCGGTTTTCTTGCGCTCGGCCACCGACATGCCGGCCACCGGTTCATCCAGCATCAACAGGTCCGGCTTCTGGATCAGCAGCATGCCAATCTCCAGCCACTGCTTCTGGCCGTGACTGAGCAGCGACGCCGGCTGGTCCAGGGCATCTTTCAGGAAGATGGTCTCGGCCACATCTTCCACCGCAGCCACCACCTCAGCCGAGCGTTTGAAGGCCAGAGCCCCCATCACGCTGTGGCCCTGTGGATAAGACACCTCCAGGTTCTCGAACACCGTCAGGTCCTCGAACACCGACGGGGTCTGGAACTTGCGGCCAACGCCGGAATGCACAATCTGGTGCTCCTTGAGTCTGGTCAGCTCCTTGCCATCAAACCTGATGGAACCCGAGGTCGCCTTGGTCTTGCCGCAAATCAGGTCCAGTACCGTGGTTTTGCCGGCCCCGTTGGGGCCGATGATGACCCGGATCTCTTTCGGGTCCAGGTAGAACGAGAGATCATCCACCGCCTTGAAGCCATCGAATGAGACGGTCAGGCCCTCGACTGCGAGCAGGAAGTCCTTGCTCTGTGCTTTGGCTGCGTTCATCAGGATTTCTCCGGGCTGTATTGATCCAGCATCGGGTCGTAATCACGGCCCTCCTCTTGGCGGGCAGCAGGCACTGGCTTCGCCGGGGCGCTCGCTGCTGCTTTCGGCTTGCGCTTGAACAGACGGTCCTCCAGGGGCATCACGTAGGTCTGGTACAGGCCGGCCAGGCCATTCGGGAACGCCAGCACCACACCGATGAACAACGCGCCCATGGCGAACGGCCACAATTCCGGGAAGGATTCGGAGAAGCCGCTCTTGGCGGCGTTCACCAGCAACGCGCCGTAGACTGCGCCCAGAATCGACAGGCGACCCCCGAGGGCACAGAAGATGACCATTTCAATGGAGGCCACGATGCCGATGAACGAGGGCGACATGAAGCCGACAATCAGGGTGAACAGCGCGCCGCCAATGCCCGCAAAGGCGGCGGCCAGGCAGAACACGAAGATCTTGAACGCGGCCACGTCATAGCCGGAGAAACGCACCCGGTTTTCCTGGGCGTTCATGGCCACCAGGATGCGACCGAGCTTGCGGTTCTGGACAAACCGGGCCACGAACAGGCACACGAACAGCAGGCCCACGCACACGAAGTACAGGATGGTTTTGGCCTCGTCGGTGCGGATGTCCCAGCCCATCAGGGTCTGCAGATCGGTAATGCCGTTCACACCCCCGGTGTAGCCCTGCTGACCAATGATCAGAATGGTCAGGATGGCGGCGATGGCCTGGGTGATGATGGCGAAGTAGACACCCCCCACCCGGCGGGTGAACATCGCAAAACCGATGATGAATGCCAGGGCCACCGGCACACCGACGATCGCCAGCAGGGTGAATGAGAAGCTGTGGAACGGTTCCCAGAACCACGGCAGCTCGGTCAGCTGGTTCCAGTCCATGAAGTCCGGGATACCCGGGGTGGACTGGATGGCCGTGGCCTCCGGCGTGGAGGCCTCCAGCTTCAGGAACATGGCCATGCAGTAGCCGCCCAGGCCGAAGAACACGCCCTGGCCCAGGCTGAGGATGCCGGCTTTGCCCCAGCACATCACCAGGCCGATGGCCACGAAGGCGTAGGTGAGGTATTTACCCACCATGTTCAGGCGGAACGGGTCCAGCGCCAGCGGCAGGATGACCACCAGCAGCAACGCCAGTGCCAGATAGTAGAGCCCCTCTCGGGAGGCAAACCATTTCAAAGGGGAAGTGTTTTTCATGACAGTCTCCTAGCGACGGACCTTGAGCGCCATCAGGCCTTCCGGGCGCAGCATCAGGATGCCAACGACCACCAGCAGGGTGAGGACTTTGGCCATGGAACCACTGAGGAAGAACTCCATCGTGGACTGGGCCTGGGAAATACCGAAGGCAGAGACAATGGTGCCAATCAGACTCTGGGCACCGCCGAACACCACCACCAGGAAGGTATCGACAATGTAGGCCTGGCCGGAGGACGGCCCCGTGGAACCGATCATGGTGAAGGCCGCACCGGCGATACCGGCAATGCCACAGCCCAGGGCGAAGGTCATACGGTCAACCCCGGCGCTGTTGATGCCCACGGCTTCGGCCATCGGGCGGTTCTGTACCACGGCACGGACCTTCTTGCCCCAGCCGGAGCGGTACATCAGCAGGTAAACCCCCAGGGCGATGGACAGGGCAATGATCATCACGAACAGACCGTTGATGGGCAGTTCCACCAGATCGGTAACCTGGATGGCGCCCATCATCCACTCCGGCAGTTCCACACCCACTTCCCGGGCTCCGAAGATGGAGCGGTAGGTTTGCTGCATGATCAGGCTCAGGCCCCAGGTGGCCAGCAGGGTGTCGAGTGGCCGCCGGTAGAGGTGCCGGATCATGGCCCATTCGATAAAGGCCCCGAGGGCCGCACAGATGAGAAACGCAATAATGATGGCGACGAAGAAGTATCCGCCAAACAGACCGGGCAGGACCGACTGGAAAAACCCGGAGACAAGGTAGGTGGTGTAGGCGCCGAGGATCATGAATTCCCCGTGGGCCATATTGATCACCCCCATCTGACCAAAAATGATCGCCAGGCCCAGTGCCATCAGTACGAATACCGAGAACAGGGACAGCCCGGCAAAGCCCTGCATGGCAAAAATCGACATCAATTCGCTGGTGGTGTATCCGTCAAACATGACCCTTACTCCCGTCGCTTAAGAACACGTGCTTGCGTCCGAGCCGGACGCCGGTGCCCGAAGGCACCGGCCACGGCTGCTTACTGGTAACCTTCCGGGAACGGATCGGGTTCCATCAGCTCGTCGGTTTCATAAACCACTTCATACTGGCCATCGGTTTTGGCGCGGCCGATGCGGGTCTTGGACCAGAGGTGATGGTTTTCGTGGATGCGGACATAGCCTTCCGGTGCCTTGGTAAATTCGATACCGGGTGAGGCTTCACGGATCTTGTCGATGTCGAAGGAGCCGGCTTTTTCCACCGCCATCTTCCACAGCCACGGGCCGAGATAGGCCGCCTGGGTCACATCGCCAATCACCATGTCGTCACCCCAGGCTTCCTTGAAGGCGGCCACGAATTCTTCGTTGTTGGGGTTATCCAGGCTCTGGAAATACTTCATGGAGGCGTAGATACCTTCCACGTTCTCGCCGCCGATACCGCGGATTTCATCCTCGGTGACGGAGATGGTCAGCAGCAGCGGCTTCTCGTCGGTGAAATCGACACCGGCGGCTTTCATCTGCTTGTAGAAGGCCACGTTGGAACCACCCACCACCGACGCAAAGATCACGTCCGGCTTCTTGAGCTTGATCTTGTTGATCACGGAGTTGAACTGGGTGTGGCCCAGCGGGTAGTACTCCTCGCCCACCACTTTCAGGCCCAGTTTGTCGATGTGCTTGCGGGCAATTTTGTTGGAGGTACGGGGCCAGATGTAATCCGAGCCCAGCAGGTAAAAGGTTTTGGCGCCTTTCTCTTTCACCGCCCAGTCGATACCCGCCAGAATCTGCTGAGTGGCTTCCTGGCCGGTGTAGATCACGTTGGGTGACTGCTCCAGACCCTCGTAGAAGGTCGGGTAGTACAGCATACCGTTGTATTGCTCGATGACCGGCAGGATGGCTTTACGGGAAGCCGAGGTCCAGGCACCGAAGATGGCCGCGACGTTGTCCTGGCGGAGCAGCTTGCGGGATTTCTCCGCGAAGGTGGGCCAGTCACTGGCGCCGTCTTCCTGGACAAACTCGATCTGCCGGCCAAGGACACCGCCGGACTCGTTGATCTGCTCAATGGCGAGCTTCTCGGCCTGCACCGAACCAATCTCACTGATGGCCATGGTGCCGGTGATGGAGTGCAGGATACCGACCTTGACGGTGTCGTCAGTGACCGCCAGTCCGGTGGTGTTTACCTCGTCGGTTGCCGGCGTGGCCGCCTGGGCCGACGTGGCCAGCATGATGGATGCGGCCAGGGTGGCCAGGCTCTTTCGCAGCCCTTTGCTCTTGTGACTCCGCCCTCCGGCGGCAATGGTTGTGGTTCCCATGGTCATTCCTCGCAGTGGTTGAAAGCCGGTACCGTGCTCCGCTCCGGAAGCACAGTGCCCACGTCAATCATTCTGCTCAGGGCTGTCATGGGTGCCCATTCGGCATTCACCCCAGCGTGGTACGTCATTTGACGCATACCCGTGCCAGGTCAGACAGGTTACAACCGCAGGCAACCCCAAGACGCACATCCGTTGCACCGGTTTATGGCACGGTTCTTGTTCCAGCTTTCTGATCCGGTGCGTGACGGCAGCAAACGCGCACCAATTCAGGGCGGCCCGGCGGGCCAGGAGCAGGGCGGGAATGGCAGTAAAACAGAATATTTTTCGGGTCCGGCGCAGCTATAACCAATGGGTGGCCAACCAGACCCTGGAAGACTACGCCCTGCGCTTTACCGCCAAAAGTGCACGCCGGTGGTCGGCTGCGCGGGTCAGCCATACTGCGCTGGGGGCCATCTCGTTCCTGGCCATGGAGGCCATCGGCGGCTCCATTACCCTGCACTATGGTTTCGACAACGCCGTCGCGGCGATCCTCGCGGTCAGCCTGGTGATTTTCCTGACCGCGATCCCGATCAGCTACTACGCCGCCCGCTACGGGGTGGACATCGACCTGCTGACCCGGGGCGCCGGCTTCGGCTACATCGGCTCGACCATCACCTCGCTGATCTACGCCTCCTTTACCTTCATCTTCTTCGCCATTGAGGCCGCCATCATGGCGATGGCGCTGGAAATGCTGTTTGCCATTCCCCTGGTACTGGGTTACCTGATCTGCGCCGTGGTGATCATTCCTCTGGTCACCCACGGCATCACCACCATCAGCCGTTTTCAGGTGTGGACCCAGCCCCTGTTTATCCTGCTGCAGCTGGCGCCTTTCGTGTTCATCATCTACGCAGATGCCTCCTCCATCACCGACTGGACGCAGTTCCAGGGTGTGGGCCTGCCCGCCGACAATGGCTTTGACCTGCTGCTGTTCGGGGCCGCCGCCGCGGTGGTGTTCTCCCTGATTGCCCAGATTGGCGAACAGGTGGATTTCCTGCGCTTCATTCCCGAGCCCACCAATGCTCCGGAACGGCGCCGTTGGTGGGTGGCGGTAATGGCCGGCGGCCCCGGCTGGATTGTCATCGGCATGGTAAAAATCCTGGCCGGCTCCTTTCTGGCCGTGCTTGCACTGAATCAGGGCATTTCCGCGACAGAAGCGGCCGACCCAACCCAGATGTATCTGGTGGCGTTCAACTACATCACCCATTCCCCCGAACTCTCGCTGGCGATGGCCGGCATCTTCGTGATTCTGTGTCAGATCAAGATCAACGTGACCAATGCCTACGCCGGCTCCATTGCCTGGTCCAATTTCTTCTCCCGATTGACCCACAGCCACCCTGGCCGGGTGGTCTGGTTGGTGTTCAATGTCGCCATTGCCCTGCTGGTGATGGAACTCGGAGTGTATCGGGCACTGGAAGAGACCCTGGGATTCTACGGCATTGTCGCCATTGCCTGGGTGGGTGCCCTGGTGGCAGACCTGGTGATCAACAAACCCCTGGGCCTGAGCCCGGCCCATATCGAATTCAAACGGGCGCACCTGTACGACATCAATCCGGTGGGTGTGGGCGCCATGATCACCGCCTCGGTGGTGGGAATCACCTGCCACACCGGGGTACTGGGTGACTACGCCCAGGCCCTGTCCCATTTCATCGCCCTGGCGGTGGCACTGATCACCGCGCCCCTGATTGCCTGGAAGACAGGCGGGCGTTTCTACACCGCCCGTCCGTTTGTGCCCCTGGCCACCGATCACCAACTGGTGGGGTGCAGCATCTGCGAACACCGCTTCGAGCCGGAAGATGTCACCCACTGCCCCGCCTACGATGGCGCCATCTGCTCGCTGTGCTGTTCGCTGGACGCCCGCTGTGAGGACGCCTGCAAACCGGGCGCCGGCTACCAGGAGCAGATGCAGCAGTTTCTCGGGCGGTTCCTTCCGGCGCCACTGCTGTCGGCACTGCGCTCCCGGCTCGGGCATTTCCTGTCGCTGCTGGTGGTCATCAACGGGTTTTCCGCACTGCTGCTGTCGCTGATCTACTTCAAGACTCCGGTGACTTCGCTTGCCGAGGCTACGCTGCTGTCTGTCACCCTGTGGAAAGTGTTCTTCATTCTGGTCATTGTCACCGGGGTGATCTGCTGGCTGTTTGTACTGGCCCATGAAAGCCGGGTAGTGGCGGAGGAGGAATCCCGGCGCCAGACCCGCCTGTTGACCGAGGAGATTGTCGCCCACGAACGCACCGACCAGGCCCTGCAGCAGGCCAAAGAGCAGGCCGAGGCCGCCAACGGTGCCAAAAGCCGGTATCTGACTGGAATCAGCCACGAGTTACGCTCGCCACTGAACGCCATCCTCGGTTACGCCCAGCTCATGGAGAACGACGACTCGGTACCGCCTCATCGCAAGGAAGCCCTGGGGGTCATTCGCCGCAGCGGCGAATACCTGGCGGATCTGATTGAAGGGTTGCTGGATATCTCAAAAATTGAGGCGGGCCGGCTGGACCTACACCGGGACCAGGTGCGCATCGGGCTGCTGATGGAGCAGTTGGTCACCATGTTCCGGCTTCAGGCCGAAGAAAAGGGCCTGGCGTTCGACTACCACTGCCCTCACCCTCTGCCAGAGCTGGTGACCACCGATGAAAAACGCCTGCGCCAGATACTGATCAATCTGTTGTCGAACGCCATCAAATACACCGACCAGGGCAGCGTGTCCCTGACCCTCCGCTATCGCAGCCAGGTGGCGGAATTCACCGTGCGTGATACCGGCGAGGGCATTGCCGCAGAAAACATCGAACGCATCTTCCGGCCGTTTGAGCGTATCCGCAATCCCGGCCAGAGCCGCACCGGAACCGGCCTGGGCCTGACCATCACCCGACTGCTGACGGAAATCATGGGCGGCGACATCTCGGTGGAGAGCGAACCTGGCGAGGGCAGCGTGTTCAAGGTCAGCCTGATGCTGTCGAGCCTGCATTCCGCCAGCCCACGCTCGATCTCGACGCCAGCCCGCAGGATCTACGGCTACCATGGCGCCCGCCGGAAAATCCTGCTGGTGGATGACGACGACTCCCATCGTCAGGTGATCCGGGCCATGCTGTCGCCACTTGGCTTTGAAATCAGCGACACCGGCAATGCCATGACCGTTCCGGAACGGGTGGAACAGGAGCGCCCCAACCTGATTCTGCTCGATGTGTCGATGCCCGGGAAAAGCGGCTGGGAGGTGCTGGCCGAGCTCAGGGAAATGAAATACAACCTGCCCGTGGTGATGGTCTCGGCCGACGCCAACGAGGGCCACCATAGCGCCGAGGCACCGCGCCTGCACGACGGTTACATCATCAAACCGGTGCGACTGAACCTGCTGCTGGACACCATTGGCCGGGTCATGGGCCTGGACTGGCGCTTCGAGAAGAGCCCGGAGCCCCTGGCCGCGCTACCGCTGCCAGCCAGCGGCGCGCTTGAACTGCCCGCCCGGGAGCATTGCGAGGCGTTGGCGGACCTGGCCAGAATCGGCCATCGCAAGGGCCTGCTGGAGGCACTGCACAGCTTGCAGTATGCCGGAGACGCCAGTGACGCCTTCGTTCAGGAGATCACCAAATTCACCAACGATTTCCAGTTCGAGAAGATTCTCGAACTTCTTGAGGTAGCCGAACATGAAGCATCCTGATGACCGCAAAACCGTGGTACTGGTCGTCGACGACGCCATCGATTCCATCCGCATGATCAATGATGCACTGGAAGAAGCAGGCATGACCGTGCTGGTGGCGCTGGAAGGTAATCAGGCCCTGACCATCAGCCAGAACATCACCCCCGATGTGGTGCTGATGGATGCGCTGATGCCGAATATGGATGGCTTCGAGACGTGTCGGCGACTCAAGGAAAACCCCGCCTTCGCGGACATTCCGATCATTTTCATGACCGGCCTGAGCGATACCGAACACGTGGTTATGGGCCTGAATGCCGGCGGCGTGGACTATGTTACCAAGCCCATCGACACCACCGAGTTACTGGCCCGCATGGCGGTGCACCTGGCCAACGCCAGAATGACCCGCAGCGCCCGTTGCGCGCTCGATACCGCCGGTCAGAACCTGTTTGCGGTCGACCGCGAGGGCAACCTGCTGTGGGGTACCCCGCAAGTATGCCGTTGCCTGCCGCCGCCGGATCACGAGGACTTCCAGGGAGTACGGGAACAACTTGAGGACTGGCTGGGCCACCGACCGGATCCCGGCCACAGTCTGCCCATCCGGTTGCTGGACACGCCCCGCTCCATCGAATATCTGGCTCTGGTGGATGGCCAGGAATACCTGTTGCGTCTGAAAACACCCCAGAACCAGAACAGCGCCTCAGCGGCGCTGCGGGAACGTTTTGATCTTACCCTGCGGGAGTCGGATGTCCTGCTGTGGATCGCCAATGGCAAGACCAACCGGGAAATCGGACAGATTCTGGAGATGAGCCCCCGCACCGTGAACAAACACCTGGAGCAGGTGTTCCGGAAGATGAATGTGGAAAACCGGACGGCGGCAGCGGCCAATGCCATTCGGGTGCTGGCAACGCTTTAAAACCTGCCGGTGTTACCGGTACTGCTCCGGGAATCCTGGCACCACATAGGTTTGCTGAAACCGCCGCACCGGCGGTACTTCGCCCTTTTCGGCCAGGCGCAGGTAAGCGTCGTCAAAGGCCTCACGCAGAACTGCCGCACGCGGATTGGCCAGGGAAAACAGCCAGGCGCCATTGCGGCTGCGCATTTCCGATTCGCGAATCTCGTTATCTTCGTTCCGGCTCAGGGTTTGCTGGACCGGTTGCCGGTAGTCCAACAGGTAATCGCCGCGATGACGCTTGAGCATGTTGAGGCCGGACCGATGGTTCGGTGCTTCGGTAATCTGGATATCGGGCTGGGAGGTCAGCCAGTCTCTGAGGCCAGCATAGGTATAGCCGCCGATCAGAATCACGGTTTTGTTGCGCAGGCGATCCATATGATCCACCGGCGGCACGCCTTCGAGAAACCAGGCACTGAGTTCCACCGGAATCGGGCTGATCCAGCTTTCGAGAATGTCGTCTTTTAAAGCGGGAATGTCGGTTAGCCCCATCCACAAATCAATCGTGCCGTTTTTCAGATAGAGGTAGGTGCGTGCCACCGGCAGGTAGATAAACTCCAGTTGGTAACCCGCCTCTGCCGCCACCTTGCGGGTGATGTCCACAAACTCTCCGGCAGGCTCGCCCCTGTCATCCCGATAAGTGACCGGCGGAAACTCGACATAAGCAACCCGTATGGTTTTATCGACAATAGCCTCTGCCTCTGAGGCACGGACAGCGGTGGGATAGAACAAATAGGAGAAAACCAGAACAAGAAAAAGCGCCATCAGACAGGCGCGCGAAAGGATCGATTGGGGTTGTTGGCAACTGCGCATGTATACCGCTTTTCTTTTATCTGTTTACCTGAAGGTTAACAGATCCTATGAAAACTGTGCGGTGAAATATGCAAAACCATGACTCAGAACGCGTGGGTGACCATGTACAGACCGACGCCCCCCATCACGATGGTGTAAGGCAACGCCATGATCACCATGCGCCCGTAGGACAATCGCACCAGGGGCGCAATGGCTGAGGTCAGCAGGAACAGGAACGCCGCCTGGCCATTGGGTGTGGCTACGCTCGGCAGGTTGGTACCGGTATTGATGGCTACGGCCAGGGTCTGGAAGTGCTCGTAGCTGATGCTGCCGGCGTCCAGCGCCTGTTTCACTTCGCTGATGTAGACGGTCGCCACAAACACGTTGTCGCTGATCATCGACAACAGCCCGTTGGCAATGAAGAACATGCCCGGCTGCTGGCCTTCAGGCAGCGCCAGTACGTAATCAATGATCGGTTTGAACAGGTGCTGCTCGTGAATCACCGCCACCACGGCGAAAAACACCACCAGCAATGAGGTAAAGGGCAGGGATTCCTGGAACGCCTTGCCAATCTGGTGTTCGTCCGTCACGCCGGTAAAGGAGGTAATCAGGATAATCACCAGCAGACCAATCAATCCTACTTCGGCGATGTGGAATGCCAGACCAAACACCAGAATGACCGCGGCCACCGCCTGAATCCAGAGCGCCGCCTGATCAGACTTGGTGCGCCGAGCCTTTTCATTGTCAGCGAACTCTTCCAACACCCGTCGCACCGGCTTGGGCAGTCGACCGCCGTATCCGAACCAGCGCAGCTTTTCCAGCGCCCAGCAGGTAAACAGGCCGGCGAACAGAACCGGAATACTCACCGGTGCCATGTGCAGGAAAAAGCCGGCGAAATCCCAGCCCACCACCTTGGCAATCAGCAGGTTCTGGGGTTCACCCACCATGGTGGCGACGCCGCCCAGAGCGGTACCGATCGCCCCGTGCATCAGCAGGCTGCGGAGAAAGGCACGGAAGTTTTCCAGATCTTCCCGGTGCAGCTCAATCACTTCGTCGTCGCTGTTGGTGTTGTGATCTTTCTGCTGGTAGCCCTTGCCGGATGCCACCTTGTGATAGACCGAGAAGAAACCTACCGCAACGCTGATGATGACGGCGGTGACGGTCAGGGCATCGAGAAACGCAGACAGCACCGCTGCAGCGCTACAGAACAGCAGCGACAACGCCGACTTGGACCGCACCCCCACCAGAATCTGGGTGAAGGTCACCAGCAGTAGCTCTTTCATGAAGTATATACCTGCCACCATGAACATCAGCAGCAGGATGACCGGGAAATTGGTCAGAACCTCATGGTACACCGCATCCGCCGACGTCAGCCCGATCAGCAGGGCCTCCACCGCCAGCAAGCCCCCCGGGAGCAGCGGGTAGCATTTCAGCGCCATCGCCAGGGTGAAAATGAACTCGGCGATCAGCAACCAGCCCGCAACGCCCGGCCCAAGCACGTACATCACGACAGGATTGGCAATCAGGAATAGCAGAATAACCTGCTTGTACCAGACAGGTGCCTTGCCAAGAAAATTATGGGTGAAGCCAGCAATTACGGTGTTGGGCATTACAAAATTCTTCTGAAGATGACTGCCGGAGAAGTATGCGGCATGAAGCCGTTATCTTCCTTGATATTTGTGCCCGGAGTAATGGCCCGAAGGTGGTAGAAAGGCCCACATTCAGGTGTAGGCGGGGCGTACCCCTGGCAGGGCGCCTAGTTTACCGGGAATTGGTCAACGACGCGAGTTATCCAACGGCGGGCCTCCGCCTTTGCCAGCGACCTTGCGGAAAGCAAGTATTCACCAACAATTTGATAAAGATCATCCCAAAGAACTATATGTCGCCAAGTTACACACAGTAAAATAGGCCGCTTTCCAGCAATACGATGTCGGCATGAAACACTCTCTGGTCCGGGTATTCCGGGCACTTCCCGTTGTTCTGATCCTGATGCTCAACCCGGCACCCGACGCTGCGGCTCAGGAACGCACGCTGGCCTATCTGGTTCCCGACATTCGTATCCCGTTCTGGGACATCATGGCCCGGGGCATTCACCAGAAGGCTAATGAACTGGGCTATGAGTTATCGGTGCACAGCGCCGACAACCTGGCCCGACGAGAACTGGAAGCGACCGTTGCCGCGATTGACTCCGGCGTTGACGGCATCATCCTCTCCCCGACCCAATCCGCTGCCGCCGTCACGGTTCTCAAGCTTGCAGAACAAGCCGGTATTCCGGTGGTGATTTCAGATATTGGCGCCAAGTCGGACAACTATGTGAGCTATATCGAATCCGACAATGACCAGGGCGCCTACGATCTGGGCGAACTGCTGGTTGCCGCTCTGGACGAGAAAGGCTGGATGGACGGGACGGTGGGGATTGTCGCCATTCCCCAGAAGCGAGCCAACGGCAAGGCCCGGACCGAAGGTTTTATGCGGGCCCTGGAGGAGCATGGTGTCAGCACCGCCGGTATCTACCAGCAAGCGGACTTTTCCTACCACGAGACCTACGAATTCAGTCGACGTCTGATTCAGGACAATCCGCAGCTCCGAGCCATCTGGTTACAGGGCTCCAATCGATACCGGGGCGCGCTGGATGCCATTTGGGAATCCGGCAAAACCGGCCAGATCCTGCTGATCTGCTTTGACGCCGAGCCCGAGTTTCTGGCCATGATCCGTTCTGGCGACCTCGTGGCGGCCGGGATGCAGCAGCCATTCCTGATGGGCGAAACCGCCGTGGAGGCAATGCATCGACACCTGTCGGGTGCATCGGTTGAAAAGTTCCAGCGGCTGCCGGTGTTACCGGTACATCGAGGTAATCTGGAGCAACTCCTGCCCACCATCCAGCGCAACGTTCTGGGTAACCCGTCGCAACCATGATGAAACAAGTGGCCGCAAACACCTCTGATTACCCCTCGTTACTGGGCCGCACTACGTTTCTGGTAGTGGCCGTTATCGCGGGCGTATTTCTGTTGCATGCGGTCTATGTTTACAGCACCGCCCGGGCAGAGATTACGGCGGGCATCGAACAGGATGTCCACGAGACTCTTGAACGCCTGAGCCGGAGCATTGCCCCATTTATCGAAGCCTACTCGGTGCACGAATACGAAAGCCTGATTGCCACCGAGATGGCCCTGAAACAACACTTCGCGGTGGAGCTCGAAGACTATGAGATGGGCCGGATTCTCGGCCAGCCCTACTACCTATATGGCCAACTGCGGCATCAGAACGGCCAATACAGCTTGTTCCAGGAACGCACACCACCGGTTCAGAATGAGCTTGCCCAGGCATTTTACCAAGCCAGTGCGCCCATAGTGGGCGGCAACGAGGAATTACTGGGTAAAATCCGGATCTACGCCTCCGATGACCTGCTGGTGGCAAAGTTGGAGCGGGTAGTGCTTGAGGAACTGCTGACGGTACTGGCCCTTGCGCTCACCCTGTCGGCTTTACTCGGCACGGTGCTTCACCGCTCAGTTTTCCGTTCCATTGTCGCCATTGATGACGCTCTCAGGAACAAGGATGCCGAGGGTATTCCGCTTCAGCCTGTGCCTCCGTTCCAGTATCGGGAGCTGGCCGTGCTGAGTGAAGGCATCAACACCATGCTCGATTCCATCAAAGCCTCACGGGAGCAACTGAAACTGGAACGGAGTCGGCTGGAAAACATTATCAGCGGGACCCGTTCGGGTACCTGGGCTTGGAACGTCCAGACGGGAGAAACCGTCTACAACAAACGCTGGGCCGAGATCGCGGGTTATACCCTGGACGAGCTGAAGCCGATCTCAATCGATACCTGGATGAATCTGGCGCATCCGGATGACCTGCAGCGCAGCGCCGATCTACTGGAACGACATTTTCGCGGCGAGCTGGCCTATTACGAATGTGAGGCCCGGATGCGACACAAGGACGGTCACTGGGTCTGGGTTCTCGACCGAGGCCAGGTGCAGTCCTGGGATGACCAGGGCCAGCCCTTGCTGATGTACGGCACCCATCAGGACATTACGGAACGCAAGCGGGCGGAAGCCAGCCTGTCGATGGCGGCGGGCGTGTTCCGTCATGCCCGGGAAGGCATTGTACTGACCAGTGCACAAGGACGAATTCTGGATGTAAATGCTGCCTTCAGTGCGCTGACCGGATACGCCCGGGAACACGTTCTGGAGCAATACTACGAGGATATCCTGGCCTCTGACCAGTACTCCCGGGATTTTCGGCATCAGGTGCTGGCATCGCTTGATGCCAAAGGAGTATGGAGTGGTGAGTACTGGATACGTTGTCAGAATGGCTCGTTGCTACCCTCGCTGATGACCATCGCGGCGGTGCGCAGCCGGGAGGGAGAGGTGGAGCATTATGTCACGCTGTTCGCGGATATTTCCCATCTCAAACAGACCGAAGAACAGCTTCGTCATATTGCCCACTACGATCCCCTGACCGGCCTTCCCAACCGGCTGCTGCTGGGCGAGCGGCTTCAGCACGCAGTCGCCTCTACCCGACGGCACGGGGATGTACTGGCCGTGGTGTTTCTGGATCTGGATGGCTTCAAGGCCGTTAATGACACCTATGGCCATGCCACCGGCGACGAACTCCTGGTCACACTGGCCCGGAGAATGAAAGGCATCCTGAGGGAATGCGACACCGTTGCACGGCTGGGGGGGGATGAATTTGTGGTATTGCTGCCGGAGCTTTCGTCCGGGCCTGACTGCAAAATCATACTGTCCCGACTGCTATCGGCATTGTCGGAGCCGGTAAAGCTGCTCGAACGAACCGTTCAGGTCTCTGCCAGCCTTGGCGTCAGTTTTTATCCACAGGTGCCGGACATTGATGCCGAAGTACTGCTACGGCAAGCCGACATCGCCATGTACCAGGCCAAACAAAGAGGCAAGAATCAGGTGCGGTTCTTCAACGGTCTGGACCACACAGACGACGCCATGGCTGTGCCGGCCGGAGATCAGGAATAGCTCTGCCTTCAACCTTTCCGGAGCTGTTCTGCCAGCTTGGTCTGCAGCAGCTCGTTCTGTACCTCAAGCTCATGAATGCGTGCGTCCCGCGTACTTTTCTCCCAGACCAACCGATCCGTAAGCTGATCAATCTCGGCAGCAATGTCGGATACCTCATCGGTTCCGTGGTCGTCCAGGCGTTGCAGGTAGTCACCCTGGTTCACAGATTTCAGAAAACGACGAATCCGGCGTAGACGCCGGACCAGGTAATGACCGGCAAGCATGGAGAACAGCGCGGCCGTCAGCACCTCAAGCCCGGCGATCATCACACTGTTACGCTTCGCCCCGGCCATGGCCCGCTTCTGACCGGACAAATCCAGTCCGATTTCCACCGACCCATAACCCAGTCCCGCCTGGGTAATCACCGCCTTCGCCATGTAAAGGTCCGGAAGAACTTCGGCTCTGCGGGAACGCTCGAACGGCTGCTTCAAGCTCTCGGGAGAGCCCGCTTCCACCAACAGCCGGCCTTCGTAATCCAGAATACGGGCGAACTCAATGCCCTCGGCACGCGCGGTCGCACTGACCAGATCCTGCAGTCCCACTCGATTGCCAAGCAGCAGGTTATCAACGGCATTGGCTGCCAATACCCGGGCGATGGATTGGGCACGGCGATCCACCTCGTGATGAATGGAGTCATCCATAAAGTGGAAAACGGAGTACAACAGAACCACCAGTATCGCCACCTCAATGGTGCCGATACCAATGACCGCCTGGACTCGCAGCGACAGCTTCATACCCGGACCTCTGCATTTCCCCGGGCGGAGTCCGGAGCGGGCCAGCGCGTTCCGGCATCCAGAAGCAAAGCCAGATAGTCGTTGAATGACATCGGCTTATGGGCATAGTAACCCTGCACCAGAACATCCCCGAATGACTGCACCTGCTGCCATTGCAGCTCGTTCTCCACCCCCTCAATCACGCTCTTCATGAACGCCTGGTTGGCCATGGCGACAATGGATGCCAGGAACTTGGCTTTGTTGGCATCCAGCTCTATGCCCTCAACGAAGCAACGGTCGATCTTCAGCCTGTCGACCTTGAGCTCCCGGACGTATTCCAGGGACGAGTGGCCGGTGCCGAAATCATCCAGGGCAAAGGTAATGCCGAGACCATGCAGCGCTTCAATGACATCATTGATGTTGCCAAACTCCAGAGCCGCGTTGTCCTCGGTAATCTCCATGCATAAGGCCGCCGCGGGAATACCGGGCTCGAGCAGTAGCCGCTCAACGTTACCGATCAGCTTCATGGACAGCATGGCGGGGTTGAGGTTGATCGAGAGGTTGCCGGTATACCGGAGCCCGGAATACAGCTGCCGGGTTTCCGCGGCAACCCTGCGGAACAGCCAACAACCCAGCTGTTCCCCCAGACCATAGCGCTCGCAGAGTTCTACCACGCGATTGGGCGGGATGAATCCCAGGCTCTCGTGTTCGCAGCGCAACAGGACTTCGGCCCCGGTTACAAGGTTCACGTCGGCCGCGCTGACGATGGGCTGATAGACCAGCCGGAGCATCAACGCACCGGGTTCCTCATTAAACAGATTCAGCAAACCCGCGTGAATCTGGCGTTCTTCCAATATCCGCCGGCGCAGAGCTTCGCCATCAATGAAGTAGGACTGGTTTTCCTCCGAGGCCTGGACCAATGCACGATGCGCCTGCTGATAGCGGATCTGCCAGTCACCTGCTTTTCCGGTGCAGGGTGGCGCCACGCCGAAAACGGCTGAGGCATGCCAGACGGAATCGCCAATCCGCCAGTCAAAGCGGGTCGCAGACACCAGTTGGTAGACCGAAGACTCAACGAACTCGGGCGCCAGGGGCGCCAGTAGAATCACAAACTCACTCGCCGACACCTGAATGAGCTGATCATCGGCCGACAATTCGCGCTGGAGTTTGCGTGCAAATGCCCGGGTAAGCGAGGTTGCGCCCTCCTGGCCATATTCACTGAGCACCAGCGTGTATTTCTGAATAGCGCAAGTAATGATGCTGATTCGAGGGTCCACGCCTCCGAGGGAATGCAAATAATGACTGTTGGGCAACCCGGTGACCGGATCGGTCTTTGACTGCTTGCGCAGGAAAGCCATTCCCAGCGCCAGATAGCCGAAAACCACGGCCAACGCGATCAGTGTCAGTATCCGGAGCTTGGCCAGCCGGTCCCGGGAGGCTTCCACGCTGCTCATCAACCGACTGGTTTCATCGCCCACAAAGTTGTCGGTAACCAGCTGCATGGCATCCTGCCACTGGCGATGCCATGCCGCCATGGCGTCAGACCAGCCGGTAAGGTCTCCGGCGAGGCGTCGGGTAAGAGGGTCCTCCAGCGCCTGCAAACGGGTGAACAGATCCTGCAGGCGAGCCGCATTGCTGTCGTGCTCTCGGGTGGGCGCAGACTCCTTGCTGGTCAGGAGGTAATCGTAGCGGCTCCAGAGAACGTCGTACCTCAGGGTAACCTGAGCAGGCTCGCCGACACCGCGATCAAGCAGCGACAACTCCCTATCCAGGGCGCTTGCTTCGCTGCCGAGACGAACCAGGTTCCACGACGCCATTCTCAGGGCACTGAGCGAGACACTCTGCAGTTTGCGATCCTGGAGATAGGTGTAAAAACTGGCGGACAGCAAGACACCCACCACGGAGAACAACAGGACCACGGTGATGCGGGAGAAGAGTCCCGCCAGAACAGATTGGCTGTTCATTCCTGCGTGAGTTCAATCCGGTTGAGCTGCCAGACCATGTAACGGTGGAAATCCTCACTGTCCAGCTCAGGCCGCTCCGATAACGGCAACATGATCCAGTAGGGACCACGCTGGCGGATGCTCATCGGCTCGCCGTTCTGGCGGGTCGACACAATGGCGTCCAGGCTCATCAGTTCCTTCATGGACCCTGCCACCTTGTAACCATTCAGAGCCACCAGAGTGACCTCGTTGGCCCCGGTGCTGCCAAAATGCTCGATGACCCTTGCCAGCGTTGGGCCGGCGAACTCGGCGGTTCCATCATAGTAAGGACTGGTGGTCTCGATGACTGACTGTGGAAAACTCTCCAACAGTGCCCGATCCAGCACCAGAGTCTCCTTTCCATCGGTAATTTCGAGCGTCTGGGCAGAGGCCGAGCCGAAGGTAATGAGGAGGAGAATGGCCAGGCCTAACATTGATCGGAGACGATCATTCATCGGAAATACCCATCCTGTTGATCATAATTTGGACAGGCATCATAGTGGCGGGCGCGATTTTCAGCCAGTACCACTTGGTTACACAGTGCATCTAATTTGTGAAATCGTTTAAAACACCGAGAGAACGAGGAACGGGGGTACCTTTCAGAGGCTATCGAAGTCGTCTCGGTCTAATCTCCACTCAAATCAATACCCCGGCAACTCAGCCCCTTAACCTTACAGGCCTCCATTAAGTGCCACATTTGCTGAGCAAATTCTTCAGCCTCTGGCCCTGCCACGAATTCCACCTGGAAGTGGTCTGCGTCCCGGCGGTACCCTTCGATCAGGAAGTACTCCACAGGCCAGCGTTCCAGCATGTCCTCCAACTGGGCGGCAACCGCTTCACCGAAGACATCCATGCGATCCTGGAAGAGAACACCGGTTTCGCCACGGCCCAAGCCTTCCAGAATTTGGGCCCACTCTTCGCGTCGTGACGTTTGAAACTGAAATTCCACGGACATACTCATATGTCGCCCCACTAAATCAAGAACGCTTCGCTTCCGCATACAAAGCGCGTAAGTCTCCCAAGTCATCCGCATAATCCATCAGGATCTCTGTTAGACGTCGTGCAGCCTCGAATCGCTCTTTACCGGCTTCGGTCTCAGGTTGTTCGATTGAAAACTTCAGGATCGTTCTTAACCCGGCACGGGTTATATCGGGTTTGGCACTACCATCAGACGTTTCACGCGGGATGTTGTCACTTCCGGCAATAAACGGAGCTGTATCAATGACGGGAAGCAGGGATTCAAAGTACCTTTCATTAAATTGGGCTATGCCTTGTTCTTTAGAATCCTTTGCCTTAAGCCATTTCGACATCCGGTTAACGAGTTGCAGAAAAATTGCATTTTCGGTGATCGAAATAGTCCGAAAACCAGGCTCTCTGTTAATACGCAACGGAAACTTCTGTCCCTTGTCATACACATCGCCAAAAGTGCTCTTGAAATAGTAATCCTGGTCTTCGATACAGAAATAGTAATCAGCGAGCTGGCCGCAGAACATGTTGTTCAGGGTCTTGAAATCTTGGTCGGAAAGAGTCTCTTCAATATCTTCGTCGAACAGCTTTTGCCACCCTTCAAAAGTGGGGTTGTAGTAATACCTAAACCGATAAAACCAATCGAAGCTTTCGTTACCTATAACATTGTTATCGAAAAAATAATTCTTACATATTTTGATCCTTTTCTTTGTCTCCCCTCCCTTCCCGAGCCTATCTTCTAGCAGAGCCCATTGATTCTCTCGATTCGTTTTTAGGGTATAAGTTTCTCGATCCATTAATTTATGTCCTCAATAACCACATCTTCGACGGCCTCCTCGATCATTTCAAAGCCCAGCCCCGGAAGAACCTCTTTCAGCGTCGCTGCAATACCTGAATCGATTACATGGTGCGACATGCCCGTCATTTCACGACGCCCCATTGAGACCTCTACCAGCTCATTTTGGTCATTATTGTATTTCGGCAGTCTGGCCAACCAAGCCCCTCCCAAAGGCTCCGCTGTTCGATCGATCACAAACTGAAGATGCAGGCTTGGAAAATAGCCTTTCTGTCCATTGTCGTCTTACACCACAACGTCTACATAGCGCTCTCTGTGGACTACTTCATTTTTGAATAACTGGTCACCGTCCCAATCTGAAACGCTCTGCTTTTAGTGCTTGAAAAGCGACGGGTGAACTCCTCATTAAGGCCAAGTACAATGGCGAATCATTGCTTGACCCGGCCTCAGTCTCAAAGAGTATAGATAAAACCCATGCCCGAAATCAGTGGAAAGATTGTGTTCAAAGCGCAGAACGAAACTGTCACCAACTCGCTTCTTCAATTCCGCGAGGAGACACCCGCATGTGTTTTGGAAAAGCTGACTGAAGCTACGGGATTAAATCCAGATCGGACAGACTTATTCCTGGAAGACGGTTTCCTCGCCTCAGATTCTGTCGCGCACTTCCGACAACTCACAGTAATTGAGCCTCTTGGTGACGAGTGGATAAAATTGTTGGAAGCATTGCAACACGCTAAAGGCTTGGAGTTTTGGGCCCACATCCAGCATGAGCACGGTTTGGAATACTTTATTGCCTTAGTAGGGCCACAATACTTCTCGAATGCCTTTGATCTTGAGGACAGCGATCTGGAAGACGAGGAAATAGACGAGATTGAACAGAACTGGCTCGACTTAGTCCCTGCAGACATTAAACGCCTCTTTGCCGACGAGTTCGACACTGAGTAAATCAAGCTCAGAGTCAGCCCATCTCTGCTGAGGCAACATCGGTAGGATCTATGCGTGCACGCAGCGAGCGTGAAGTTTTCAAACCTCACGCTGAACAATTCCTAGGCAGAGCTCTGGTATGAGTAGGGCATTGACTGCAATTTGGCCGTTACCGCCCCCAAATTCTTCAGCGCTATTATTGACGAGGAGGCGGGGGATTCAAGGGCGACGAAGTCGAGCAAATTAAGCAGTGTTGATAAGCCTCTCCCCCATGCCGGTCGAAAATACTTTAGCTTATAGGCCCCCCGCCCTTACCATTAGCTGAACTCTTCCGGATCAGTGTTCTTTACAGTTTCCCACAGGGCAAGCAGCTCGTCCGGGTGAGTCAACGCTTCCATCCGCTCGCGGAACGCTCGCATGTACTGACGCCTTTCCTCGCCTTCCGGGGCGCCGTTGCTCGGATCAATTTGATGTGCACACTTCCCGAGCAAACTTTTCAACTGGCCCTGTGTCAACCTTCGGTGAACACCTTTCGGAGAGCTTCTCTTGTCACCAGGCCTGTAGAGTACGGGATCGACGTGGTCCAACAGCGAGAACCAATAATCTTGTAAATGTTTCCAGATGGAACGTCCCATTTGTGGATATCGCCACCACTGCTCGATACTGGCTCCAAAGGCAAACAACGGATTGGGGTTTAGTTCGGATGTTCGGAAATTCTCCTCGTTACCAATTTGAAACGGCAATGTCCAATCCGGTGAATAGGTTTCGCCAAAGACGTGCTTGAAGATTTCCAAGGCTGCATCGGTGCGACTACCCGGAACATTATCTATGCCCCCTGCAAAAAAAATTTTGAGTGCCGTAATATCGTTATCATTAACCCCGTCCGGCATATTGTGTTTCAGCACATGCTCAACGGCCTCTATGTTCATCGCCGGGAAATAAAACAAGCGACTCCGGACATCTCGTGGATTCCCCTCCACTAACTCACCAGTCAAGAAATAAGTATGCAAGCGTTCGACTCGTTCTTGCGGTGAACCGTTCCCTATATCGAACTTCTTAACAGTCTCCTTCCACAGTGCCTCCCGTCGATGAATCCAGTCCGGGTCCCTGGTAAAGCTCATATCCATAAATTACTCCTCCAACCCCTCATAATTCAGATCCAGTGATTCAAACAGCTCTCCAAAGCCCGCTTCAGCCAACTGTTTCACCAGTTCTGCCGGGGTCTTGAGGCGTGCCTGTTTCGCCACACTGTCGTTCGCCCCAAAAGTTTCTCTTGATGCCTTCTTGTAATCTTCGCTGCTCTTCTCTAACGGACGTTTTGCCAAGAAGCCCCTCAAGCTATCGCTCTGGGTGTAACCTCCCAAATAGGGGCTGACCTCTTCCTGTTTGGTTTTCCGATTTTTTACATCAAACGCTTGGAAGTACCAGTAGATCTCATCTACCTCAGTACTTGCTGAGAAATCCGGCCGGCCGCTTTCCACCTGAGTCAACCAAGCTACTCCTAGATTACGAGCTCCCCGATCCAAACTAAACTGCCGATGAAAGGCCGTTTTGCCCTTAGCGCTAATGCTGTCCCAGTGTGCAACCGGTTTTCTCCGGGCTTGCTCCAGCTTGCCACGGCCTGATCCACTCTTTGCCTGGGCTGACCAGGATTTTAGTTCAATCCAGATTTCCGGTTCATCGGGTTCACCCAGGATTATGTCGACGCGGCGCTGCCGCTTGTTCAAGCACCCAGAACCGCTTCCGCAGTTAAGTTCCACGCCTGCCTGGGGGATGTCATTCTGACTTTTAAAAATACCAACCCAGCGGCCTCGTTCCACGTCCTTGATTGGTGGCCCTCCAGCTCGGTGTAACAACTGGTTCTCTGCAATCTGCACAAGATGAAACAGTTCACCATGACCATAACCGCCGACACCCAAGAGGCTGTTGCTATCCAGTGGCTCTTCAGTGAGTTCAAGGTCCAGAGAGCTCGCGAAAACCGTAGCGATTTTCTTGGCTATCTGCTCGCGGATATGGGGCTTTTCAAAGCCGATACCTTTGCAGTTCAAGTCATTCGATGTGACCGAACCATCATCCGAAGGCGGCTCTGGATCAGTTGGGTCAGGCGTGTCTGGGGCGGCACTCTCCTGTTCCAACAAAATACCACAGGACGTTTCCCAGCCCAGATACGCCATCGTTCCCATGATCACAAATGGGTTGTAACGGGCATTGCTCTTCCCACGAATAAAGTTCCGTAGCGCCCGGCTGCCAGCCTGAGTATGCATCCACACCGCCGACTTCAGAAAGTCACTGCTGAATACTTTCTCACGTAGCTCTCGAAAGTTGGTGATTTGGAGATTCTGGCGTACTACTCTCAGCGCATCTGGCAGATTGTTGACTTCGTCAGGTGAGACTCTGCGAGCAACCGTCTTGAGAGCATCCCCCAATATTTCTTTGGTAATCCGGGCAGCACTGGCCACAGGGGCTGCATTGGCCTGCGACATCAACCACCCCAACGGCAGACTCTGAGCCAAATGCGGATCGTTCCCAAACGCTGGCACCGTGGGCGGTTCCCCCTCACCTTCCCAGCCATTGGCCGGCAAACCCAGGTAATTTACCCACGAGAGCACATCGTCAGCACTGTCTACTGTGCTGAACAGGAATTCCAGCCCTTCCCGGGCGTCCGGGTCGCTGTAGAGTTCTGCCGCCAGTACCAGGAAGGGCAACGTATTCCAGAGGGTATCAAAATCGCCCTTCTTTGCCTTTTGCACCACTTTCCCAAGGTAGCCCGCGAAGTGTTTGGCAAACTTCGGGTTCACCTTGTCCAGGGACCGGAACATGGCCCTCAGCGGCGTGGTAAACAACTTCAGCGGCTTGGCCGGCGGGAAAATGGTGACGGTGTTCACCAGGGCAATGGTGAATTCCATACCATCGAACTTCTCCGGATCGCTAACCAGGTAGCCGAGCTGATCCAGCACAATGCCGAAATCTTCGATGGGGATGAACCAGTTGATCAGGCTCCAGGCGAAGCTGCTCTCGCCATCCGCCGCATACGCCTTCGATACAAACGGCAGGGAGACCGGCTGGTAGTTCGGATCCAGCCCGGCTACGTTGATGGGTGGCGCGGAGTTGTCCAGGGTATCAGCATACTGACCGGCCAGGGTCGCGAAGGCTTCACGCGACACCAGTGATGCGTACTGGCGCACCTTGTCGGTATGAACCGCGATGCGCTGGGTCATCAGTTCGCTGCCGCCCGCGCCCATGACCCCGGTACTTTGGAGCGTCATTTCGGTGTAGCCATCTGCGCCGACGGTCACCGTCTTTTCAACGCTGCCGTCGTCGAAGGTCATGACCGGTTGCGAGGTCCAATCGAACCACTTCAGGCTGTTGAGCTGGCCGTCAAACCCTTTACCCACCTCGAGTTGGCGGGTGGCAGCGGTGTTGTGCACCAGATTGCCGTTGGCCGTTTCCGAGTGGGTATCGCCATCTACCCACAGTTCGATCTGTCCGTTGTGGTAGCGTGCCGCTACGCGGTGCCACTGATGGTCGGCCAGAGGTTCACTTTCAACGCTGTAGGTGCCGTTGGTGGTGCGGATTTCATACACCAGGCTACCGGAACTGGTCTGGGTCAGTTTTTGCGCGCCGTTGCCAAGGTTGACCAGAACGCCACCGGCATTGGCAGGCTTGAGATCAAGGGAGAAACCCAAGTTGTTAAGTTTTCCAAGCGCTGGCGCGGATTCGGTCCAGAGCACGCTGGCACCACCTCCTTCAGCGCTGGGATCTTCCGGCTTGAAGCGCAGGCTTCTGCCTCCGCCCATGGGCGTACCCTGGGCCTGGCTGACGGAGTCGGCATTCAGGTGATAGCGGCCTGTTTCGTCCAGTACACGGCCGTCGTCGACGGCGTTCATGTAATAGGCGGCAATGGGCGCCCGGTTGGGATCACGAAAATCCCCAATCCTGACCGTGACATTGTCGCCCGGGTCACCCAGAGCCCGGATTGTTTCGCTGACCTTGTACGGCAGGGTAATTAATGATGTGTCGTATCGAACGTGATTGAGGGTGCCAGCCGTTGCGGTGTCCCCGACCATCATCGCGTTGTTCACCTCCAGGTCGCGGAGCTCCATCTGGGGGTAAATCACATCGAACGGCGCTTTATGCCATGCAGACCGGCCAACCTGGGCGGTGAGTTGCCCGCTGCCGGATGACCCGGGAGCAGTGATAGAGGCAGTCGCCTCCCCGGCTTCGTTGGTGACAACTTCGGCCTGGGACAGGAAGCCGTAACTGGAGCCCAGGGTAATGCTGGCATCAGGTACGGCGTTGCCCTGGTGATCGGTCACCTTCAGCGTAAAGCTGTCGGTTGCGCCAGCAAAAAGAGTGGAATCCAACCCTAAAAACTCAAGATTGAGGGGTTTCACTGCGACCGGCACATTGGTGGAAACGTCCCCGGCTGTGATGCGGACATTGGCATCTTCGGCAACATCGCCACCCTTGATGGTGAGTGTCGCTTTACCACTGTCATCGGTGGCGCCCGAGGTTTCCACCGAGTGCAGGCTTCCTTCCACGAAAAAGCCAACGCCGGTGTTCGCTTCCACCGGATTTCCATGTTGGTCGGTCACGGTGACGGTTAATGTGGCTTCATCCACGCCAGCTACTGACACCGTGAGGGCCGGTTGTTCAACACTAATAGTAGCGGGGGCTCCAGCTTTCACTTCAACCGGAGGCAAGGTTATGTTGGGGCCAGAGGAATCCAACAACTGGACAGAGACTGTTGATACCGCCCCGCGATTGGGCGGCATGGTCAGTTCGTTGGTAAAAATCCCGTATTCGTTATCGATATCGACTGTGTTGGTCAAACTCGCTCCACCATCGACCTCCCAGCGAACTCGCACGGGCTCCTTGTTCTCACGACCAGCATAGCCAATCAAAATGGCCTCCAGTGGCACCCTCGGGTCGTCAGCGCTAATGTACAGAGTCTCTCCGGTCGACGGATCATATTCTGCCAATTGTGTGCCCAGCACCAGATGCTCAAATGCATACTCCCATAGCACATTCCCCGCATCCTGGTTCAGATATAGCCGCATCGACAGGAAATCCTCCGGGTCGAGACCGGCCAGATGTTCGATATTATCGAAGCGCAAAGTATTGTCTTCACCCATCTCAATACGGGTTTCGTGTTCGCCGATGGCGAGGATCAGGTCCTGGCCGCCGTCGATGGGGGTAAGGCGGTCGAACTCGGGGCCGATCAGTGAATAGAGCACTTCGATCAGGTCATCACTGGAGCCGATAACCGGGGTGTCAGTGTCGTAGATGTCTTCTTTGGTCTCGGCGCCGGTATCCGGGTCGATGTCCACCCGGTTGATCTCATCGATTTCCAGGCTGTAACGGCTGAACTGGTATTCCGGCCGGTGATTCCAGGTGTAGGTGGGCACCGGGCGGATGGGATCAACGCCGGTGTCCGGTGGCGTGGCGGTGTCCGGGTCTTCCCCGGCCTTGAGCAGGCGGCGGTACTCGCGGTAAGCCAGCCAGTGCTGTTCCTCATCATAGTGTGGGGTGAGGATGGGGGCGATGTAACGTGGCCGGGTATCCAAGGGCGCGGATACACCCACATCGGAGCCCAGGTAATCGAAATCGGCACAGCTGCCGCCAGTGCAGGCTTCCTGGTTCTTGGCCTTACCGATGACGTGAATGTAGTAGTGTTCGGGGTTGCTCAAGCCATCGTTAAGCTGAAGGATCTGGGTCTGGCGCCCGGGCCCGATCGGGAACTCGGCCTGTTCGCTGTGGAAGCCGGCCGCCTGCAGCGTGTCTGTCCCTACGACTTTGGCTAGCCGGCCGGTGAGGCCATACTGGGCGCCGCCGATCGCGGCCAGGCCCTCGGGCAGTGCCGAACCATCGGCCGCCAGCCATTCGGTGTATACCACGATCTTTTCATCACTTTGCAGGCCCGCACCCTCGGCACCAATAATGTTAGCGTTCCTGTCATCACCGGCACTCAAGCCCTTGTCGATGCTGTAGTCACGCTCTGCCCAAACCTTCAGGTTGGGCGGGCTCATTTTGATCGGGTCAACCACGATGCTCAGCTCATTTTGAGCATCGTCAGACACGCTCTTGAGCTGAGCTCGAGCCATTCCGGTGTAGCCCGTCGTGCGGTTGATGGCGACGATCTCTACCCACTCTCCCGGTTGTAGGTGGAAGGCTCCCCGGCTTTGGAACGGTTGGGTGAGTTGATAGTCGCTAGCCCACTGCTCATAGGAGGTACCTCTATAACCTGTGCCGCCAATGTTTAGATTCGAGTCCTGGGGGCCACGCAGCATAAGCCGATAGCCTGCTACACCATCATCCCCCACATTGATTTCGCTTCGATGAGTCTCTTGAGCTCGCAATCCTCGACGCTCCAAGACCAGTTCACCAGTCGCGGCTCGGAATACCAAAATATCAGTATTCTGGAGATCACCCTGACTAATGGAGGTCAGCAGACCGGTGCTTTCCTCAAGCCGTTGCTGCCGGTCGGCGTCCAGCTGCCGGACCAGATCCGGTTCCGGCGTTTCACCATCTGGGCTCGTTTGCTCGTCGCTGGAACTGAAATAGACTCCCTGAATGTCACCATCGGTATCTTCGACAAACACCAGTTCGTCGGTGGCATCATCAGGATCGTCCGTCATACGGCCGATAACGGCGCGGTCTGCCTGACCGTCGTTATCGAAGTCGTACCATTGGGTGGGTGAGGCGTCGTCGGTGGATGCCGGGTCGAATACCTCGTAGCGGGTTTCATCACCGACAGGTACCGACGATCCGTCCGGGTTGGTCACCTCAAGTCGCCCAGTCAAGAACATGACATCCACGTAGAAGTCCCGGCGCCCGACGCTATAAGTCCCCGGACTTTCCATCAGCATTCCGGTAACTGGATTAATCGCGCCATAACAGAATTCCGAGGACAAGCGTCGCAGGTAATATGGTAAGGCCGATTGTCCCAGAGGGCTGAAATTGGTGTAGTAAATCCTGGCCCAAACGTCGGTGTTCCACTCGATGCCACCTGGCGGGCAGGGCGGCATGCGGTAATACAGTCGAAAATATCCGTCTGAGTTGGTGACGGTGCGAGCCTGGGGGTGAATGTACTCGTTCATGTACACATAGACATTCGGCACCGGGCCATACAGCTCATCGGTTTCATGATCGAAGCTGTACGCGGTGTCACCCACTTGCCCATCCTGGCCATAAAAGCCAGCTCGGGGAGCAATGGTGTACTGGGAAGTCACAATGACCTGCCCCTTTTCGTTCACCAGCAAGCTCTGAGCCCCAGCGATACCCGCTTGGCTCTGTGTTAGATCGAACGGATATTCCTGAAGGATGACCGCTTGGGGATCGGCCAACAGTCGGCTGGGGCGATCAGCCATCAATACGCTACGGGTACTGTCTTTTAGATCCTCTTCACGAATAGTCACCTGTTTGCTGTCATCCGCCAATGGAAAAGACCCAACGGCCTGCTCCCGACGCACCAGACTTACAGCCAGTTCGGGGTTCGCCTGAATGAAGGTTTCGTTGCGCTCCACGTGGGCGAGATAGCTGGCCGCCGAAACCACCCCCAATTCGTCAATACGGGAACGGTACCGAGATGGAACTGCCAATTCGGACACTTCGTTACCCTGATCGTCGTATTCCACCAGGATTGGTTGGCCATTTTCGTCCAAGACCATGCTACGGGCCATCACCCAGCCATACTTGGATCGCTCCTTCACCCTGGCCGGAACAAGATCTGTCGCAACGTCTGGGTCATACACGAATGCGTACGCGGCTTGAGGAACACCTGACCAGGTCACAAAGGCCAAACTGAGAACCAAAACCCAGTTCGCAAAGGCATGTGCGAACCGCGTTGAAAAAAACGTTTCCATGTACATGTCGGACAACCTTTACCGCAATTCCGAGATCAACTGATTGAGGCTCATCTGGCCAGTGGCAAACTCTTCTAACACGCTCTGCTTTTCAGGCAAGACAATCACATAGGCTATGTAATCAAGACTGGTGAGAGCCACCGGCCCTTCACTGACAACGTGGAAATTCTCGATGCGGCCAACACCGATGGGGGCCAGCAACTGGCGATCATTGTCGTACCCCATCAGCACCACGCGTTCGGTGTCAGGCGGGATGTAGTCGTAGCTCCCTTGTAACTGGGGCATGGCGATGCGCAGCGAGACTTCGCCTTCCAGCTCTATGCCCCGGGGCTGGGTGGCGTAGGCCCAGAACGGTGTGAGACTGGGCATCATGGCCACGCTCAGATGCTCGTATGGGTAGAACTGGACCTGCACCTCACCACTGCTACGGCCATTGCCAAACAACAACCGTGCGTCTGACAGATCCAATTGCAGATCATCGCCCGCCAAGCTCACATTGGCCTGAGAAGCCTGTATCAGCTGGAACGCCACTTCGGGGCTCAGTTCGGGCAACTGGTATAGGGGCAGCTCATTACGACGTCCCTGCTGTAATGTCACGGTCTGGCGTTGGCTACCATAACCAGGCTTGGCGAAGCCTGGGTTTATCAGCATGTCGTGGCGGCCACCGGGGATCTCCTCGCCTGGCCGGGTATGGGCGCCGAAGCCAAAGCTACCATCGGCATTGGTAACGGTGCTCAACCCCAGCTTCGGCAGAGCTACTTCAACACCCGCTAGCGGCCGCCCAAACTGGTCACGAACCCCCCCGGAGACGAAGGTCGGAAGTGACCGGGTCTGGAAGCGGTAGCGACCTATGTCCTTACCGTCGTAGACCACATCAACGTATACATCGGCAGCAAAGCCGAAGTGGCGTGCAGGGTAGAAGGCAAAGGACTGGTTGCCTGGCAATGGCCTCAGCTCACCTGGCACAAGCTCCCGAACTCGGTTAACAGTATGCAACTGGTACCCTCGGGCATTGAGGAAATCCGTACCCATCGGGTCCGAGTTAATGTAGGTCTTGCCGTGTAAAGTCTCGCGCACGGCGACAGTCAGCTTAGTCGGGTCCAGAGCCTTGTTGAAGTACAACTCAAGGGGATCATTGGTAGCTACCGCCGACTGATTTGCTTCCGGCTCTGTACGCACCAGACTCAGCTCGATACTGTCGGCATCAAGCACCGACACTATCCGGCTAGTGGTCGCCAACAGACTGCCGCTGTTGTCCGAGACCCTCACCGTGATCTGATGCTCGCCGGTTTCAGCCGGCACCATCACATCGGCGGAGGCCAGCGTTCCGGTCAACACCATGCTCACCGCATTGCCATCCCCCATCTGCACGCTGGCAACACTGCCCTGAGTCACCTCGGTCAGGCGCGCGGCAACCTGTAATTCGATCGGCTCACCGCGGCTGGTCAACTCAGTGTCTTTAACTGGCAGCAGCATCTCAACACCCAGAGCGGCATCAGACTGGAAAATGTATTCCACGGTGGTGCTGTTACCGCTGCGGTCGCGGGCGGTCAGGGTAACCGGCTTTTCGCCGCCGGGGGCGATGTTCAGGGCCACACCAAAATCGTACTGGCCCTGGCCGGCGCCGGGGCGCAAGCGCATCGGCTGGCCATTCAGGGAGACGCTCGCCAGGTTGCTATCGATTACTGTACCCGCCAAGGCTATTGGCGATCCTATCACCGGGTTCACCGTCGGGGCCTCCGCCAGTCCGCCGGCGATCAGGATCTGGGGCGGCTGATCGTCCCGGGAGAAGCTGAAGCTGCTTTCCCGTGACTTGCCCAAGCTGTCCGTGGCCACCACGGTTGCCGTCACAGAGTCCGCGTCCGCCGGGAAGGACACTATGCCCTCGAAATAGCCGGTATCCGCCGTGCCTTGCCAGTCCACTTCACCGCCATTGAGGGTCACCTCGACGGCACCGGCGTGACTGGTGACCTGCCCCTTGATGGGGAAGCTGCCGGTGTTGAGCAGGCTGCCTTCGGTCGGCGAGAGCAACTCGATGTCCGGAGCGGGGATGTCATCCGCGTTTTCCGGCCGGTGGCTCAGCAGCAACAGTCGTTCGTCCGTTCCATCCTCTGTGACAGTCCTCAGTTCGAAGCGGTTGGTGCCGATGGTCAGCGGCAGGTCTGGCAGGTTGAAGACGTACACCCCTGATTGCTCAGTACCGGTCGGTGTGATCTGCCACTCGTTGATGAAGAACTGCACCTCGGTCAGCGGCAACAGGGTGTGCACCTCGCCGGCGATGGTCACCGTTCCGGTGGTGATCAGGGCGCCGTTGACGGGCGCGACGTTGACAAACTTCGGCGGCGAGATGCGCTTGGTCTGGAACGCCACGGTGGCGGTGTTACCAGACAGGTCCACCGCCGTCAGCACCAGGGTGTTGGAGCCCAACACCAGGGGTACCTCTGCCTCGAATTGGCCGTCATCGAGCACAGCGGTAAACGATACATCAGGGAAGCCACTGGACGTCACCGTTACCCGTTCGACACCACTATAGGGTTGCTCGGGGTCAGACACAGTGCCAGTAAGCACAACGGCATTCGCCTCCAACTCGCTTCCGCTGGGGTTATTCAGGTGAAGATTGGGGGCGACGTCGTCCGGGTAGTCACTAGCATCCTCGGAGTTGGTACCCAGCTCTGCCTCAACGGTGTTGTCGAAACCATCCCCATCCCGGTCCGGATCGGCATTGTCACCAACGCCGTCGCCATCCAGATCCCGCCACTCGGCGGGGTCGTCCGGGAAGGCATCCACGTCATTGTCCCGACCGTCTCCGTCGCGGTCGGCGTCCAGGGCATCCGGCAGGCCATCACCGTCGGCGTCCTCGGGCACACTGGCTGGATCATTGGGATCAAAGCCCAGTTCCAGTTCGTGATCGTTAGAGATACCATCGCCGTCCCGATCAGCGTCAGAGTTGTCGCCCTGGCCATCGCCATCCAGATCGGCCCACTCAGTGCCGTCATCTGGGAACAGGTCGACGTCATTGTTGTGACCGTCACCGTCGCGATCATCGTCCAGCACGTCCGGAATGCCATCGGTGTCACCGTCGACCGGCACGCTACCGGGATCGGTGGGGTCGGTGCCCAGCTCGTTTTCGTAGTCGTTGCTGATGCCATCGCCGTCTAGATCCGCATCGCTGTTATCGCCAATTCCATCACCATCGAGGTCATGCCACTCTCCGGCATCATCGGGGAAAGCGTCCTCGTCGTTATTGTAGCCATCGCCGTCGCGGTCAGGATCGATGACGTCTGGAATGCCGTCGCCGTCGGTGTCCGGCGGTACATCGTTGGCGTCATCTGGGTCGGAGCCCATGTCCTCTTCGATGTCATTAGGCACACCATCGCCATCGCGATCTGCATCCAGTTCGTCGTAGATGCCATCCCCATCCAGGTCGCACCAACCGCCGAAATCCGCGTCTGCGACCGACTGGGCTTGATAACTCAGATGGCTGGCGGCAAACAGCGTGACATCGCTACCATTAACGGCACCACGGACATCCGCATCAAAGTGCAGTTCAACGTCGTTCTGGCCATAAATGAGTGCGTGGGTTTCGCTTCCGGTATGGAATACTACGTCGTCGTAGCTATACAGCAACAGGTGGGCCGGGTTGCCGGATGCAGTATTGAGCTGAGCGCCAAACGGTATATACAGACTGTTTTTGACGTGCAGCCGCACCGTTCCCTCACCCACTACACTGATGGACGCGTTCGCCCCCAGCAGCAACCGCTCGACCCAGTAATCCCCCGGCACCAGCCGCAATTCCGACTGGAACCCAATGGTAAGCTGACGAATCCGGTATTCGGGACGCTCACCAATCAATGTCAGCTCGGATTCGCCGCCAGTGATGATTGAGTCGTACTCTCGGTCGCCGTTCTCCCCCAGGGTGATCTGGGCCTGGAACGCAATCAACAGTTCACGTTCTGCAGACGATGTCTTGAACGCCCCCAGTTCCAATGGTGGCAGGGCCATTCCCGCTGCCCGGCAATGACTGGTGACACAACTCAGATCACTGGCCCAGGGATCCACAGTGACGGTTGGACTGTGCAATACCAAACCGGCGGCGTTTAGCAGTTGGGCATTGTGTTGGATGACGATCTTACCGTCGGCGGCGTGGCTCTGGGCCGCATTGGGGAAGCTGGCGCGGCAGGCGTTTTGCTGTTCATGCACCTGCAGGATATCCGGAATACCGTCTCCATCCGCATCCAGCGGTGTGTCGTCAGCATCTCTGGGGTCATACCCCAGTTGATCCTCATAGCTGTTCTCAATACCATCGCCGTCGATATCAGCATCCTCAGCATCCGGGATACCATCGCGATCAATATCTGAACGGTCGGTACCGGCGTTCAGACAGACACCATCTGCGGCGGCCTGTGCCACCGCAGCAGGCACGTAATGGGTGGTCGCAGAGGTACCCAGATAGCTCGACGCAGCATTGACGCTACCAAAGACGTCAGACAGGAAATCCTGGTTGAAATCGCCCTGGGCATAAATCAGAGCAGACGCAGTGGCATTGTCACCGACCGAAACACTGCTCTGACTGTAGACCAACAGGCGAGAAGGATCGCCAGACTCGCTAGCGGCGGGAGAGTTCAGGCGACTGCGCCAAGGCATGCTCAGAGGCTCTGCGAGAAACAGGCGAACGACGCCCTCCCCGGCCACTTTGATCTCACTGGCGGCAGCCAGCGACAGGGAGTTGATCCAGTAATCACCCGGCATCAGCGTAACTTCAGCATCGAAACCAACTTGCAGACGTCTTATCTGAGCCACTTGATCAGCTGCGGACAACAAGACATCCGCCCCAACACCGACGTCGATGATTTTGTAGGGCGCTGCCAACGTGATCGACTCGGAGACAGCGAAAGGAACGTATAGTTCCTCATCGGCTGAGCCGGCGAAGTTGGGATCAATGGGCCAGTCAGCGGCGACCGCCCCGGTCGCCCGGCAATCCCGATCGCCACAGCTCTCTTTGATTGAAAACCAGTGATCCTTATAATCCGTAGTTCGAACCTGGTAGTCAGGACTATCCAATACCTGAGCATTGAGACCTGCGGTGATCTTGCCGTTTGAATCGTGGCTTTGAAGGGCATGACTGAAAAGTGCAGAGCACGCCAATGCATCCGTGTTTGCCAAGGCGACGGTTGAGACCAGATTCCCGCCGGCCAGCACTGCTGCGCACAGAATCCTACGCAGGGTAACGGCTGGACATGTGCCGTTTGCGACAGAACTCTGTGATCCTGGATTGTTCATCAACTACTCTCACTTTTCTCGGAGCCATCCCGTGCCCCGGACATCGACAACCACTGGCAGCAATGACCTTGGGTAGCGCATCAGGCTGCCTTGGCAGCCCTGGGAATTATTGATTCAGGTAACGAATTTCTGCCTCGGCTTGAGCCTGCTCCGAAGCGACCTTGACGGCTTCCCTGAGTTGCAGGGGCGCTAACGCCCTGCGAATGTCACCGCTCACTTCACTCAGGGGTTTAGGAGCGGACTGCGTCGTCTGAGCAAGCCTCAGCAAGTGGATCTGACCATCCAGATACAGGACATCCGACGTCTCTCCTTCGGATAAACGGACAATCGCCTCTGCCAACGGTGCTTCCAGCAAGTTGGACGGGCTGCGGTTCAACGCCTGATAGCGTAGGCCGTATTGGGTCTGCCACTCCGCACTTTTTTGCTTCCAACTGGTCGTCGCCTTGATCGTGGCGACGGCGCCAAGGACACGAGCCCGCTCGGCGTCGGAGAGGTCGGCTGGGGCTTTAAGCAATTCAAAATCGTGCAGTGGCTCTGCACCAAAACGTTCCGGATGCTCGTCGTAATACGCTTGCACCTGAGCGGTCGTCACCGGTTTGGGCTCGGTGTTCGCCTGCAGATAAGACTTGACCAACAACTCTTCCTTATAGGCCCGGGTCATCCCCTCAATGCGCTCCATTTCCTCTGGCGATAGTTGGGACTCGGCCTGATGGCTCATTGCACGCGAGGCCACCAAACTCTCCAACACCTTCTGCCGCAAACCAGCATTCGCGTTCAGGCGCTCGAACTCGCTGAAGGTGCGTTCCAGGGTCAGCTCAACGTCGGCTTCCGTGATCGGCGAACCATTCACCTCAGCCAACACCAGGGAGGACTGCGCTGCGTCGCTGCCAGAGGCTGAAGTCACCGTAGCTTCCGGAGTCCCGGAATCGCAGGCGCCGACGTTGAGTGCAACGGCCAGCACCAGTGCAAAACGAAAGTGAGCCTGAAGGCGGATGGAATGCAACAGCATCAGGCGTCTACCTTCTCAATCTCAGCGCTGTTCAGAAGACGCTCTCGCTCGGCTTTCTTCGCTTCATTACGCAGCTCGTAACGAATATCCCCTTCGACGGCCTCCAGCGGTTTGGTAACGGTCTGCGGCCCCTCAATCACCTTGACAATGTGAAACCCAAAAGGTGTAAGGAAAGGCTCAGAAACCGAACCAGCCTCCAAATCGAACGCCGTTTTAGAGAAGGTAGGACCTACGGCCCCTTGCTGCAGCCATCCCAAGTCTCCGCCTTTCTCTGCCGACAGCCGATCTTCAGAATAAGCCGCCGCGACTTCATCGAACGGTTGGCCCTGCTGCAGTTTGCTGTAGGCCTCGTGGGCGGTACTGAGTTTGGCCTGACGCTCAACCTCGCCCATCTCCGGGCTTACCCTGATCAGGATATGAGCCACATGGACGCTCTCGGACTGGTAGCGATCGGCATGGGTGGAATAGAAGTTGGCTATGCTCTCGTCGGTGACCGCGTCTTTCAGGTAGTTCTCGAAGTAGCGGCTGATCAGCATCTGACGGCGAAACTCATCCAGTTCCGCTTGCACCAGCTGCTGGTCAAGTTCCCCACTTTGGGCGATCTGCTGAGCCAAGGCCTCTCGTTCGATCAAGATATCGAGCGCGCGCGTTCTACGAGATTCATCTTGCTCAGGAATTCTTTTGAACCTCAAGTATGCACTGAACTCATTAGCCTGAATTTCTCGACCATTTATCGTTGCTAAGGTGCTATTTTCCGAAGAACTATTACAAGCACTCAAAAGCCCCATAGATAGAAAAATAACCCCAAAACCAAACAACCTTAAAGTCATATATCCCCCAAAAATAATTCGACACCTTGATCTATTGACACTGATTTCCCTGTGTCACATCTACATTTATGCTCATGCCATTAAACTGATTGTCTACATCAATCACCCTCAGTTTGTATGCACCTTGGTTCATATATCCGTCTGAAAAGGCAAAACTAGATCCACAGTGATAAAGCTGGAAGCCTGGAATTAAGGTTCCATCATTATCCAAAAGCTCAAACTCTAATGGCTCGCTGGACCAATCCAGGTCTCCAAATAGATGAATGGTTCTGTACCCGGGTTCAGCAGCCCAAAAATTAATTTCGAACGAGGCTGGCGCACCGGGCTCGGAGATATTCAAGTTTCTTTGCACACTAAACGGAATCTGGAGTTCTGGAATTTCCATATTCGTTGGCGGCAGAGGATTGTCATTAAGATTAAGCGCCAGGTCCTGCAAAACGACCTGTTGGCCATTCGTATCAAACGCCATTACCAACATTTGATAGGATCCTGGTTCCCATATAGAGGGCGCTTTCACAGGCAGAGTTATAGTGGATATTCTGGCCGTTGTGGAAACAAAAGCCTTCATTTCCTGCCACCAAGGAGCGATATCGCAGAAGTTGTTTTGACAATCAGAATTAGGCTGAAGATTCATCATTTCACCTAACACCACCCATTCCGATTCATAATTCGGTCGTGCCCAAACACTAACGAAAGCCAAATTCTCACCTTCGTCCTCAACCCGAAGCTCGATACTGGAGGCCCCACCTTTTGACAACTCATATGGTGACGGCAACTCTGTAATGATCTTTGGCTTCGGATCCGAAGCGAATATCACCGACATTTCAAACTGCTGACTACCACAGTCAGTTAGCACTTCCACACTAAAGGCCTGGGTACTACCTTCCTCCATCGCTAATTCGCGCAATTTTCCTTCGAAGCGATAGTCGACACCGTTCTGCGTCCTAAGCTCATAGGAGTCGTATTGGCCATGCAGGAATACACTTTTGATTTCCTCAACAGCTTTTATCTTGAAGTCAAGAGTATTACGCCCAGTCCAACTGAGAGCCCCATTTTCTAAGAGATCAGCCATCATGGATGTGCCCTGACTCCTGAAGTTCCAGTAGAAGTTCTCCTCAAGTGGCATCATTTCTGGACGCTGGACCTCCGGTAAATCAACTATTGGAATGCGCCCGGAATTCGGGTTAGTCAATTCAACAGTCGGATTAACACCACAGCTCTCTGCAGGTCGTACAACCAACGTACCAACTGGAATCTCATTTATCCTATTGGGCTCATTCGCGGAGCGATGCTCGGTTACTCGCAGGCTAACAGGCTTGCCATCATCCTCTGCCTTGACGCGGTAATACCCCCGGGCACTTTCGTAGTAACTTGAATAAGTGAAGGGGCGAAGTTTCCTAACAAACTCATGGGCAGGGAGAGGCGCACGACAACTGGACACCCCTTCAAACATTAATCCATGAACCAGGATAGGAGCTCTAAGCGCTGGAGCCTCGTCAAAACCGAAGCGCAGGGAAAGCTCATCAAGATTTTCGGGCAGAGCATCAAAAACTGCTTTAACTCTATTGCCATCGGCTAGATTAAAATGAACATCTTTTTCAACAAATCCGCCGAGATAATCGCCAATTGAAACACGTACCGTGTTTTGCTGATACTCATACTCATCATCAACTAGCTCAATATCAATTATCACACGACCGTTGCCCTCAGCATAGATTCGTTCTAATGCCTCAGGAGTAAGACGTATATCCGGCGTATAGCTCGACCACGAATCGTGGACATACAAAGCCTCGCCCCGCCATGTCGCCGGTTGCTCATAAGGCCTCTCGATCCAGTGATCACGTGTAATGAAGTTTTCCGTGCCACAAACCTCATCACTACGAACTACTTGGCCATTTAATAGCGTATCGATAGTTAATCTATTAAACGCCAGATCACGAACATTAACAGGTATATCCAGGGGCATACCCTCAAGGAGCTCAATGGTTGGATCCCAGTTTTCGGGGAGTTCAACTTCAGCATGGGGATCCTGTTCAAGCGGCAAGTCCACATCAATAGTATGTGGGACAAGGATTTCGATTTCCCCACCAGCTTGTGCCAGGATTTCAATTTCAACGGATAGGGTAAGTGCAACAACATCACTTACACCGTCCGGGAATACCAAGCCGAAACGGTGCCCTCCTTGAATCATCTCCCAAGAGTCGACACCTTCCGGTCCCGTACGGGCGGTAATGTCACTGTAGACGTAGTTTTCACTACCATCACATGAACCTGGTTCGATTTCATCGCCGGGATAGATAGGGCCCTCAACGAAGTCCGACTCCAGTTGCATGGGCTCCAAGTCACTACATCCCCATTGGTTAACAGCGAAATCAATCCTTTCACCATTCAGTAGGAAGCCCGTCACTCGATATGGCGTTGGGTTCTCCACATCAAAAATCAATTCGCCGTAATCACTTCCTCTATGCAAGCTCTGTTCTGGCTCTGTGGACACAATTGTCACTCTCGCATCGGGGAAATCAGACTCTTCCGGCACTTCAACAGACACGCCAACAGTTGTGATCAGGGTTGGATTTTCGATGAACACAATTTCGACTTCAGTCTGACCTTGAGCAATGGCTCGAACAACCCCTTCGCTGTTGACAGAAGCTATAGCTGGATCGCGACTTTCAAACGCCAACATCCAGTAGTTTCCTCGCAAGGGGATATCAGCAAACTCCTTACTATCATGAACGAACGTTGCGAAAACACTTATTTTTTCAGAGTCGGCTTCGCCCTTTACCAGCGACAACGTAGAAGGTGATGCCTCAATAAGAGTTATGTAGAAAGGATCGATCTGCTGATCAATGCTGTTCGTCGGATCAGAGTCAGAAACCACCTCCACATAGTCAGGAATACCATCTCCATCAGTGTCAGTGACCGTCGGATCGCTATTGTAGAGTTGTTCCTGGAAATCATTTAGTCCATCACCATCGGTGTCGGCCAGCGCGAGGTCGGAGCCTAAAGCCAGTTCGTCCAAGTTACTTAAGCCGTCGCCATCAAGATCATCGTTGCCGTCGTCAATGCCGTCGCCGTCGCTGTCCGCCAACGTGGGGTCGAGACCAGCGAGGTCATACTCCACCAGGTTGCTCAGGCCGTCGCCGTCGAAGTCACCCTGGGCGGTCAGAATGCGCAGAGTCATGGTATTGGCCATCCCAGGCTGGTAGTCGTTGAACCAGTCGGCCTCGACCACCAACTCCACGGCATAGCCATCTTCGTAGCGGCCTTCCGGGAAGATCGGCGCGGTGATCTGCGGCTCCGCCCAGGAGATGGACTGATAATTCCAGATGCCGTCATCAGGCAGCATGATGTAACCGGTACCGAGAATACTACCGGTTTCCAGCCCTGCAGCCCGCTCAAACTCCAGGGCTACGCTGCGGCCTTCAAGGATGAAGTTGTTCTCTGGAATCACCAGGCGGAGCTCCGGCATGCATGCCTGAAGGTCCTGCTCCAGCACCGGATCGTTAGCGGCAACACCCAGCAGGTTCGAGCCGGTAGTGGTGACGTCGTAGCACTCCCCCAGGGTCATCGGTGCCGCTGGCGTAAAGGTCAGCAAGGTGTCCGCCAGTGCAAACTCGCCGGCGACAGGCTGGTCGTTCAGATTCAGGGCCGCCATGGCCTTACCAAGGTTGAGTTCTTGCGCCACAGCTTCGGTGTAGGTAAGGACAATCGGGTTGATCATCTGGTCAACCACCGGTTCCACAGCCACGTTAGAGATCGCGGGCAATGGTTTCAGGAAGTCCAGCTCCAGGCTACCAAAGCGGGACAGCGTCGACAGGCTAGGTGCAACCTCCAGCCCCTCGACGGTGATCAGCCCTGCGTTCTCAGCTCTTACGACAAACTGACCAATGCCGCGGTTCAGAGCGACTACTACCGAATCGGCACTGCCGTCTACCAGAGCCTCGTCGGAGGCAGACACAGTCAAATCGACGTTTGCGTCAGTTTGAGCGCCCAGCGGGCCCAGCACTGTGATCGGATTGTAGTAGCGGTCGGCTAATTGCGCTGCCACTGTGACCGTTTCGCCGGCTTCCAGTCGTGATTCGTCACCCAACTCATTGTTGGTGCGCGCAATCGCTTCCATATCGATAAGGAACGGTACATTGGGCACGATCTCAAGCTCGATCTGGTTGGTTGGCGTTGTACTGCCCTGACCGGTGACGTCATAGGTTGGCTGAACGGCCAGGAAATCCGGAGCCAAGGCAATGGTAGCTAGATAGTCTCCAACAACCGTCGCGGCCGTTACCGGGATCTGCGCCTCGCCATTGGCAAGCCTGAGGCGAGCACTTTCGCCACCACCATCCAGCGGTGTGATCGTCGCCTGGTTTGAGAAGCCGAAATGGAAGCCCGGGTGAGGCAAGCGGATATCAAACTCGGTGGTAGAATCCTCCTCTACCAGGTTGCCGCCGGCATCCCGTGCCTTGACAGCAAACTGCAGCTGATCGCCGGCGCGTACCGGTTCGATATGGCCGAACTCGATTTCAGCAGTTTCGCCAGCGTAAAGTCGGATACCCATAGCAGTACTCAGGGTGGTGCCGTTTACATCCAGCAGCGCGCTGAGTTTGTAACGGCCGGAGGTGATCGCCGAATCGAAGTCCAGCGTCGAAATCCCGGTGATTGCGGACGGCGCTTCCCCGAGCTGGATTGCATTGCCATCGGTCAGCGGCACCGGTTCCAGCAACCAACGGACGTTCTGATATGGAACGCGACGGGCGGCCTTGTCCAGCACTTCAACCTGGTACTGAACAGAATCGCCTACTGTTACATACGCAGGGTTCACCGTCTCGCTACCTGTCTCGTTCACAAACCGTAGCTGGTTGGGCAAGTTCCATAGCGCAATGGCAAACTCACCGGTCTCACTGGACTGACCCAAGTGATCGGTCAGGCGCAGGCGGAAGCGGTAGGTGTTCTCTGTGACCTCCTCTTCCGGCAGGCTCAGCATCCGGTGCAGAGGTTGGCCTGGATTACGTTCATCCCGATGGACGATGCCATTGGCAGGATTGACTTCGACCACCTCGATGGTGACTGGGTCGTCACCGTCGTTAGCCTGCTCTAGGCCTTCCACGACCAACTTGGCCCGGTCGCCGTAGAATCCGGTCTCTGGATGCTCCACCGCCAGCAGGGAGGCCTGCGGTACTGCATCGGGCAGTACCTGCACGGGCACTTGCTGGGTGGTGACCTGACCGAGATCATCCACAGCAGTGATGATCAGAGTTTCAGTGAGCATTCCCGGCACTCGCTCGGTCCGGCGATCACGCAATGACAGCTCTGCAAGGAAATCGTTCTGTCCACGCGGATCCACTGCAGTCTCGAAACCGTTCCAGATCACAGAAGCAGACTTAACCCGCACCTGATCCTGCAAACGGAAGCGAACCTCGAATCCACCCTGCTCCAGCACTTCACCGCTAGTCGGCAAGCTGGAGGACACCGCAACGTCATTGATGGTCGGCGCGGTATCCTCAACGATCTCGTAGGTGACCGACTCTTCATGGGTGTTACCGGCTTTGTCCCGAAGTTCCAACGTGTAGGTTCTTGGAGCGCCCAGCTGGGCCGGCTGCTCGTCAAACCGGATCTCCCCATCCTCAAACGCCGCAGCGATGATCAAACCGTCACGTCGCAGGACTGCGGATTCGAGCCCGCTCTGGGCATCCCCCACCAGGATCCGGATGGTGTATGGGTGCTCGGCAATGATCTGCTCAGGGCCAGCCAGGTAGCCGTCGATGATGAACTCACCGGCTGCTGGCGCCACGCTGTCCTCAGCCCGGTGGATCTGAACAGACTCCGAGACCGTGATGTTGCCGAAGATGTCCACCGCACGTACTTGCAGGAACGTGCCGCTATCTTCCAGGCCGTACTCCCGGCTGATGACATACTCCGGTCCATAGTGCTTGCCGATGATCTTGAACGGTCCGTCGGCGCTTTCCGCCTCGTAGTACTCAACCTGGTGCACTGGCTCGGAGCTGTTTTTCACTTCCGCACGGATGGTCAACGGCTTCGGCACATAGGTAGGCTCGCCTGATATGGGCTCCACAATCACCACATCAAAGGCGTTACCCGGCAAATCTTCACCCTGTAGCAATACCTTGCGGGGCTTGGACCTCAGGACGGTACCGTCGAGAGTCTCGATTTCGGCCACCAACTCAAACGGCTGGCCATTGCGCAGGTTCGGCGGTACCAGGGTGTCGACAACAAATGGCCCCTCGGCTTTTCCGCCTACTAAGTCACCGTTGACGAAGTAGCGCACGCTGTTGGTCAGCGACGTATCCGCCAGCGACAGTTTCATTCGATTGCCCTGGACAAAGACCCGGCCGGACTCCGGCCGCAGCAATGCCGGGTTGGCACCTGACAAGGCATGATTCAGATCAACGATGCGCACACCTTGGCCTCCCAGACCAATGGCCAGCATTCCCTGATCAGCGGCAAGGTCGGTAACCCGGTAGCCTAGGTCGATACGCACGTCTTCGGTCAGCGACCACTGATCCACACGGATGGCCCGGAGTTCACTGACCGTAGCGGTCCGGTGCGCCGCCCACAGGTAACCGTCGGCGTATTCCAGCCCCGATACCGCCTCGCTGTCCGGCAGGGTGATGGTCTGGTCAGCATAGGTCCGCAGGTCAAGCTTGTGGATCGTGTTACCAGCGCTGAAGAACAGGTCATCGCCGGACACTGCGAGGTTGTCCAATGTTTCCGAGGCGCCGTCGATGATGCTTTCGATGCTAACGTCATAGGCATTCATCGGCAGTCCACCAGGCTGAATGCGGTACAGCCTACGATTTACAGTAGTGGCGTAGAGGGAGTCACCAAAGCCGATCAGGCTGAGAACTTCCTCGCCCTCCGGCAGGTCCACGGTACCCTGAACCGCCAGCTTACGCTTCTCAGCCAGGTGGATGGTATGGCCAGCACTGGCCGCAATCAAATCCTCGGTCACAGCCACTTCACCAACGGCAAGATCGCGGAAGACCGTGGCCACCGGCGGATTGGCAGTTGCTTGCAATGCTTCACCGGCAACGGCAATCAAACGCCGGCCATCAGGCTGTGCCATGTAGATCGTGTTGCCATCAATCAGGGCTCGACTGATCGCCATGCCCCAGCCACCTTCTGGGTATGTCTGCTCCTGCCAGCCCTGCGCCTGCAGGCTGTGGAACAGTCCACCGTAGTAATCGGCGGCGGCCATCACCTGGCCATTGGCGAAGCCAAGATCGACAACCTGGCCTCGCGGACGTTCGGTTTCATAGACAGCCACCGGTGCGCCGGCTTCCCGCTCCAAGGTGAACACTTGACCGTTGGTTCCGCCCAACCAGTACTGGCCAGCGTGGCGCTGAGCCTTCGTGACACTGATGTCCAGGGCCACGGGGTAGGTGGCGACCGGCTGCGGTGCCAACGGATTGATAATGTCCAGCAGGTGAACGGCCTGGTCCCGCACCGAGAACGCCACCAGATAACGACCCTGCGATAGCAGTCGCTCGGCTATCAGGGAGACACCCTCAAGCCGTCGCAAGGCGCGCTCTGGACCAACCAGATACAAGCTACCCTGAGTCGTGGAGACGTACCAGTAGTCGCCATTCAGGGCCAGAGATCGGGCACTGTCGATGGGCAGTTCGGCCCCCTGTTCGATGGTCAAATCCGCATCAACGAACAGCAGTGAGTTTTCGCGCAGGACAGCAAACCCTTTGTTTGCAGGCCTCACATCGAGTGCGTACTCGCCGTCGCTGTAGGCCCACTGGTTGGCACGGTCGTCAGTGACATACAAACTGGTTTTGGTGAGCGTATTGCCCTGGATGGCAAAGGCCCGCAGTTGACCGTCAACGATGGTCAACAAATGCTCACCCTGGATGGCCAGATCAGTAACTCGACCTGGCAGATCAACGTTGGCGAGAGTGGCATAGCCCTCTGCCGGGTCCACGATCACCAGCCCTTGATTCTCCAGGGCAATTAACAGCCGATCCCCCAGACGTCGCAGCGCAGTGATGTCCTGTTCGAAGCTGGCCACCGTTTCGCCGCCTTGCAGGCGCAAATTCCGGCCTTGGGCCACGTAGGCTTGGTCCACATCGGGCAGCATGACATCAAAGGCCTGCTGTTCGGCTGCATTCTGCCAAACCAAGCCGGGCAGCACGGCCACTTGATAGAATACGGTTTCGCGTTGGCCATCTAGGTTGATCAGCGCAGCCGTCACCTTCAGGCTGCCGGTATTCGCCGGTACGTCGAACCGCACTTGATCACTGCCGGTAACGATCAGATTGTCATCCGCATCCCTGACTTCGATGAGACGCTGGTATTGTTCAATCCCAGGCATGTTGATGGCGTAGTGAGCCTGACTACCCGCAAACACTGTGGCACTTATGCCATCGAGCTGAGGTTTCGGAATGCCGGCTGCCGGGAAGAGGTTGAGCGACACCCGATTCTCGACATAGCGATACGCCGGTCCGACGTAACCCCGAACCCGCAGTTCATAAGTATCCCGCTCGCTCACCACTGGCATACGCAGACTCGCCTGCCCCTGAGGAGCCGCCAGCCGCAGTTTCTGTAGCACCTGGCCGTTGAAGTCAACCAGCGCAATCTCTGCGAACTGGAAGTCTTCACCGGATTCGTTGTTGATGCGGTACTCAAACTCCAACAGGTCACCGGAAACGATATCAGTGGCATTGACCGGTCGCAGTATCGTAGCCTTGCCAGCAACCGCCGGATTTTCACCGAGCGAGGCATCGAGAGTGCTCTGAACCTGACCGTTCTGACTGTATTCAACGGTCACGGAAGACTGCTCGGTTGGCAGGTTCAGCCAGCCCCAACCCTGGGAATTCAGGCCAGCCATTGGCTGAGCGTCAGGGGCCGTCCCGTAAGACTGTGAAGCTATACGGGCTGTCGACGTCACCTGTACCAACAGCGGAATGTCGGCCCCTTGCGTCAACACCTGGCCACTTGCTGGCACCATCGCCTGCACACCCGCTTGTTGCGTTGACCCAAGTACAACCTGGCCTTCAGCTACGTCGCCGTGGCTTTCAAGCAGTACCCGGACGGTCTCTGGGTTGAGGCCATGATGGGGCAACATCCAGGTACCATTACCAAGGGCCATGGCGTCCAGACGCTGACCGCTGGCATCGAGGAATTGGGTTTCCGTCCCGCCGAAGGTGTCGACACTGGTAGTAACGGTAATCAGCGTACCGAAGGATCGGCTGTCTACAGCAGCGACAACGTTGACGTTTTCTGCCGCTCGATTGATCTCCCGGTAGGAGTAACTCGCCAATTCCCCCTGCTGTCCGGACAGGTACAGTCGTTTGGCTGCGACGATCAAGGAGGCGGGACGTTCGGGCAAGATGCCGACCAACTCACCTTCCAACACCGCTACCCAACGCACGCTGCTGTCCACGACCAGTTTCACCCAGCCGAGTTCACCGTCCGCGACCCATTGCTGGACCGATCCGGGCAGCGAGAAGGACGCCAGTGCCACCAGGCTGCCATCGCCCAGCACGCGGTATTGATCAACCCTTTCACCAGCCCAGGTGGTCAGAACGTCTCCGCGGACATCGAAGCCGTCGCGATCAGGTAAGGCGACAAAGAAGTCACGCCCCACCCGCGGGATTTGCCCCACATTCGGACTCAGACGATAGAGCCCGCTCTCGCTGAGCACGAACAGAGACCCGCCATGAGCAGAACTATTAATCACCGGTTCGGTAATCTCATGACCAACAGTTTCCACCATGCTGTCAGCGGCAATCTGGGCCGCCACGATCGCGCGACCATAGCGCAACCAGATGCGGTCTCCGGTCACCCCAGCCAGTTCGGCCGCCAATGGCCAGGAACCATCTTCGGCAGCAACTGACTCAGCGGTCAACGGATAGCGTCGCAGCCAATGAGCACCCGACTCGCGAACTTCCGCCAGCAAGCTGTTGCCCATCAGATGCAACGACAGCAGTTGTCCCTGCTCCGTGGCCTGGGCCACGACGCCACCGACCATCAACTGGTATCCGCCACTGCGCTTGTTGAAGCCAACGATCAGTTCATTCTGCGCCTGCCAGCCATCGACCTGAACCGCATCGGCATGAATCAGATCGGCCTCGGATGCCTGGACATAGTCGCGAGCCGTCGGTTCGCTGAAGTAGGCCAGCTTATCAATGGCGGTGGAACTTATAGCCTCATGGCCAGAGCGGTCTCTGAGCACGGCCTCGACAGATACTGCCGAGCCTTCGGCGCCGACCTGTGTGACATGGCGTCCCTCCAGGGAAGCAAGCTCTACGTTGCCCGAAGTCACCGGATCGATGATACGAATTTCGGAATCCGGCGAGAAATCGTCCATACCTGCAGGAATTTCCGACTCAACCCACAACTCGGAGCCACTGAGGATGCGATTGGCTGGCAACGTCGCTACCTCAGCAGGTTCGCTCACGCCTTCATCGTCCTTGACGTTAAGAAAGGCAAAACCTTTGAGACTGCCCTTCTGGACGCGAGCCAGAACCACGATGTCCTGGTCGACCGGCGGAATGGTGGCCTCAACGAACAGTCGCTCTGCCCCATCTGCGTTTCGACTAAGTGCGATTCCATCGCTCTCGGGCGCGGCTACGCCGCCCACATCCAGGAACAGCGTCGCATCGGTCACGTTACGCATACGAATCTCGAACCTGACCGTCTCGCCCTCATGGAAAGACGTACCGTTTTCAGGTGCCAGGATCTCCAGTTTGGGAGCACCGGCTTCCGCATCGTAGGGGAACAGTCTGATCTGTTTTACCGGGCTGACGTTGCCGTTCGGGTCGGTGGCACGGGCGGCGACCGTGATACCGTGTTCCAAGTCGTCTTCCGTCGCAGTCAGGGTGTACCTGGTTGGGTCTGCCAGGCTCTGCCAGCCACCGCCGGTGTTATTTACTTCCACCCGCTCGATGCCGTACTTGTCGAAGGCCTTGATCAGGACATCGGTCTGTTCGTTTAGCGCGATGAAATCACCATCAGCCGGCGAAACGATGTCGAGCGTTGGCGGTGTCCGATCCAGGAACAGTGTGTAAGGCTGCTGGAAAACCTTGGTAGCACCAAAGCCGTACTCGACCCGCAGCCGCGCATTGAGTTCAACCGGAACAACAGGCTCACCCTCGCTCAGCAGATCCCGGATCTTCGGATGCAGGAAGGAACCATAGACCGTGCCTTCGCTCGCCTGGTAATGGTTGAAGACGTCCTTTGGCTGACCACGCTGGATGCCATCAACGCTGATCTGGGCTCCAGAGACCATGTCAATGTCACCTTGAAGATCGAAATGGACCTGGGCCCGAGTGGATTCCTCCGGCTCGGCAGGATCGGTCAGGAATCCTTCTAGTTCAATGATTGGGTCCCGCAGACCTGATCTGAAATCGGCATTGGCAAAGTTGCCAGCACTATCGATGACCTGCATGCGCACACCGAAATAATCGAAATGTTCCCGCATGGCTTCGATCACCGTTTGATCCTCAACATCCAACCAACCGGTGTCGTAGGCATCAAAGCTGATCGAGCGGCGATAGCTGAAACCAAGTTGCTCTGCCGTACTGTAGTTGTCTTCTGCAGTGACCATAAAGCGGTAGGTGCGACCACGGGTCAGCAACATGGCATCGTTAACCAGAATGCCATCGGGCAGCCGGCGAACGGCAATGGTACGAGGAGCGAGTGTATCCGGGGCCAGATAGCTGGCGCGATACTCTCCCGCCGCTGGGAAGTCGAGGTTATCGTTGGCTTTCACCAGATTGCCAGCGGTGTCCTGAAGCCCCGTCACGCGGACATCGTACTCGGCGTTTGGCGACAACACGCCACTTTGTAGCTTGGCCACAACGGTATTATTGGCCGGGTTGTCGATCACGAAACGATGTGAAATGTCAGCATCATCGCTACCGCTATAATCCATGAAGTGCTGTACCACCTGAACCGCCCCGGCGGATACCGGTTCGTTGAAGGTAAGTCGCAGTTGACCATTGAGGTCCATCCCTTGTTCGGAAACCAGCTTGGGCGCAGTGTCGTCGATTGCTGTGAGCAACAGACTATCGCTGGCCGTAACCGCTTCAGCAGTTGCCGCTCGCAGGACGGCCAGACGGTATTGCTTGCCGGGCACCGTTGCCGGTGACGAGTCAATGACGATCTTGCCGGCAGAAAGGTGGTATCCGAGCTGATTCTGGGCGTCAGGGGTATAGCCCTCATTGGCCGGATACAGATGCACAGACAGATCCCCTTCCAGGCCATTGCCCAATACCGTGATCCGGTTTCCACCGCTGTCGCTCAGGAATGTCGTGCCACGATCATTATCGGTGGTGACCGACTCCAACTCGATGGCCTGAGTGATCAGGGCCGCTGCAGCGAGAGTTGTCACCTTGGCCTCATTGCCCTGCACAACCTGCAGGGATTTGAGCCCTGGAACCGTGTGAACGGCAGTAAAGGTGATCTCGGTGCCGGCCGCGTTGACGTTGAACTGATTCCGGTCCAGGACTGCCTCGCCCAAGCGAAGTTCGTCAACATGCTGCAATTGCTGGCCCAGGGCCCGGTAACCGGTGCTTCGGTCAGTGATGCTACTGCCGGGTGTCAGGGACATCAGCCTGACCGGCGCCAGACCAAACAGGGCCTCTGTTTCAAGCTGCCAGGGCAGGTCGATGGTGACCCGGGCCCCGTCAATCAGCTGTGCCGGCTGGTTGAACAGCTCGACGCTATAGCCCTCGCCTAACTGATATTCTTCTCCCGTCACCTGGAATTGCAGGGTACTGCCTACCAGGGCCGTGCTACCGGATAGTCGGGCGCCTCGGCTCCGGGCAATGACATCCAAAGCGACGTCGGTCCAGTTAGTAGCATTGCCGGCTAGGCCTGCGACAACCTTGCCTTGGGCGGCGCCAATCCGCGCTGGCTGGATCTGCCAGACGTTGTTGAAAGGCAATGTCGCGTTCACATACTCATGCTCGGCTACCCATTCAAGCAGGCCGCCACGGAAGTTCAATTGCTGGAGAGAATCAATGTTCGAGGCGCGGATGGTGGATAGTCGCACCAGATCCAGCTGCTGACCTCGTTGATTGAGGTCGTACACCGTCATTTCTTCACGTGCACGGTCCAGGGCAACGAGTAGTTCGCCGTTTACGCTGACCGCATCCTGCACCAACAATCCCTTACCAACGATGGCGGACTCGCCCGCCTTCAGGGCTGTTAACTGAAGCAGTTCGACCTCGGTGTCAGAGCGCAGCAACAACCGGCTACCATCCAACTGGATATCTGTAGGCTCGATCAATGAATGACCGTAGCTTTGGCTAACCGTCTGCAGGTCGTCGTAACGGCGGTAATCCACCCGGTCTTCATAGAGTACCAGGACGCCGTCTTCGCTAAAGGCCACGTCCACCGCGGGCTGAGGCCCCAGGTTTACGATCAGCACATTACCGCCGCCGATGCCACCTTGGTACAGGGCATTGTTACCAAGGCCCAGCCAGTTATCGCCGGCCACTTCAACCCGCTCGATCGGCAATCGTTCGTTGTTCGGATAGCTTCCGGCTACAGTGGGATCGTAGACGTTGGCCAGGTTGAGGAACTGGATTTCACCAGCCGATGCCGGGCCCACCAACAGTGCGGCGTAACGCTCACCCAACGCAGCATCACGGATTGAGGCCGGTGCAGCGCCCTGACTCAGAGCCAGCGGCAGATCGTTCTCCCGGGTGGTCGACAACTGCCAGGTCGGCGCCGGAGAGTTCTGGAAGGTGAGCAGTTGATCACCTTGACGGGCCACTCCCTGCACGCCATCGAGTTGCACCCGGCTGACCAGCTCAACCTGGAGTTCGCGGTTGGTGAAGGTGTCTATGCCACTGGCCAGGTTACTCACTGCAACGGTGAGCTCACCCAGGGTATTGTCCGGCAACTGGAAGCTCATACGCCCGGGGGCAACCAGCTCTACACCGTGGACCCGTTTGCCGTTGACGGTCACGACGGTGACCGGGCTGAAGCCCCTGCCTTCGAGGCCAACCGTTGCCCCGGAGTTAAATGCAAACCGGGTCCGGGCCGGGTCCACTGTCCCGGAAGCGTTATCCAACGCGCCGATGGTGTCGATGATCGGGTCGGCAATGTAGGTGTAGGCAGCTTGCCGCCGTTGACTGAGGGCACCGTTTGTCAGAACCAGTCCCACCGCCAGGTTATCCGCAGGAGATGCCGCCAACGCCGGGACCTGGAACCGCAGCTCATGTTCGCTCACCACCTGAATGTTGGACTCTGCAATGCTCTGATCACCAAGGCGAATCGCAGTCTGTTCAGAGAACCCGTCACCGAATACGGTGATGGCCTGACCACCACGCCAGCTTCCGAAATCCGGTTTGATATCGGCGATGACCGGTTCCGGCAGATCTGCCGCGACAAAACGGAAGCTGTAGTTATCGCCCAACCGTTTGCCGTGGAGGTCCCGGAGCGCACCCGACAGGGTAACCCGGTAGCGGCGCCCATCCTCAAAGGCTTGAGCCGGACGGAAATACAGTCGGGTTCCGGCGTTGTTGACCGCACTGCTGACAAAACCCGCCACCTTCGCGCCACCGAAGGTTACCGTCATCAGCTCGTCCTTCAGGTCGGCCAGTTGGCGCTGATCAAGCAGGCGGTTGAACTGGACCTCGATGGCCTGACCGGCGGGCAAAACACCTTCAGAGACTGGCTGGTGTTCGGTCACGGTCAGCAATTCGTTCTCGATTACATTCAGACGGCCGCCAACGTGCTGGACGCTGGCCGCATTATCGATCGGGTTCTCGGTGGCTTCGCCATCTGCGTAGGGGAAGGTTGATCCGGCGTATAGAACACGAGGACTGAAGGCGATCGCATTGACGTCACCCACCATGGAGAAGTATTGCTTCATGGTCACCGGACGATGGAAATCACCCGCCAGCCAAGGGGACAAATCGAAGAGTTGCATGTCACCCTGACCACCGGCCAGGTAAAGGGTCTGGCCCCTGAGAATCATTTCGCCGGCAAAGATGTCACCACCCCGCACCAGATAAGCCAGGTTCAGAGTGGCAACCGGTTCAGCAGTACCGCCGACGTTTTTACGATAGACGATGACGGTGCCATTGGCACCAGTCGATGTGAGGATCAGCTCGCCACGAACCAGGATTTCCTCCGGCTTGATACGGTTACCGCCTTCATCTGTCGCCTCGAACTCTGACACTAGACGGTATTCCCCCGAAAGCAGCTCAACCTCAACAATGCGACGGGAGGCTGTCATGGCGATCCACAGACTATCCTTGTCCAGGGTCAGCGCATAGGGCGTGCCTTTCAGTACGGTGCGCTCAATGGTGTCGACCTCCCGCAAGCGACGGTCGTCGTCGAGCATGAAGATCGTGATCCCGGCACTGTGAGAGACGTACACCAGTCGACCGCCGATCACGACATCGCGGACGCTACCATCGACGGTAATCTCGCTGATCAGCAGAGGATCGGTAGGCAACGTGATGTCGAAGAAATAGAGGCTGCTTCCGCCGGCGACAAACAGGTTGTTGTCGACTGCAGCAATGGCCTCGAAACCACTGGTACCCAACCCGCCCGTAACGTCAAAGTGGTAGGGCTCTGACGCTCCAGCGAATTCTTTCTCGACGATGACCGGGTGCACCGGGTCAGACACGTCGGATACCACCAACCGGGCAGTGCGCGAACGTAGTTTCTTGATCAGGCGACCATCCCGATTGAACACCTCATATTCACCACCGGTCACCGAGTACAACACCTGGTCGCGATAGAGGATGCCGGAAATCGGGCTGGGCTTGTCGGATTCCAGGTCCACCGAGCCAGTGGCCTTGCCGGCGTAGAAATAGTCTTCCGGCGCCCTACTGGATTCATTCGGGAACTGCTCACTGGAAGCCTCGATTGCAGCGTAGCCGAAGTTCCCTGACGGCATCCTGACCTGGATGTGGTTACTGCTGAGCACGCGAAGATCACCCGCGGCATTTCCGCCAACGGTGACCTTGACGCCGTGATTGAATCCACGGCCGTAAAGGTCGAGTGTATTCCCTCCCTCAGGCGGACCGCGGAGCGGATTCACATCTTCGATCACCACCCGTGGCAGAATCACTACCGCCCCCTGGCGGGTGTAGCCCAGACCGTTGCGCTCGACACGGACAGCCAATGCCTTGGAGCCCGATCCGAGAAACAGGTTGGGCATATCAAATTCGATGGTCGTGTCGGTCACAATCAACCCGGCGGATGGAACCGGAGTTCCGCCAACCTGAACCTCGAGGGCAGCCGGATCGTCGCCAAACCCTTGACCTTCAATGATTGCACGCTCACCACCATCACCGTGGAAGTAATGACCGGTCAAGCTCTCGTCGACCTTGCGCTGCACCCGCTCAATCGTCAGGGCTTCCTGATCGACGATACTGTAATCCAGCGCCAAAAGTTGACTGAGAGCTTGCCCTGACACCGCCCGCAGATCGGTCCCGACGGTCAGTTGAACTGACTCTGGTGAAGCGGAGTTGCCGGTGAGACGGAACAGGAGTTCCGCGCCCGATACCCTATTGATTCCTTCCAACTGGTAGCTGCTCTGCGGCAGTGGTTGACCTTGGCCATTAACAACCGAAATAGCTGTCGCCAGGTGTTGCGAGTCGGTATTGATCCGCTGATTGAAGGCAACTCGGATGGTATCGGCTTTCGAAATAACCGAACCTGACACCGGCTGGACATTGGTAATAGCGAGGTCCACCTGCCCCTGCTCAGTCAGCCCTCCACTGGAACCAATGTATCCACCGCCATGGGCAATGAGCTCTGACCCCGACTGATCAATTTTATCCCAATAACTGGCCTTGAAGACTCCCGTCTGATCTGGCCGGAATACCACCCGTTCACTGGCCGTGGTTATCTCCAGTTGGCCGTAGTTCACCGCCATGGACGCATTCAGTCCTTCACTCTCGCCACGATCCAATGCCTGGACCCGGTAGCTTGTTTCGTCAGGCAACGCATCGAATACCGCAAGATGCAGGTGACCGGACTGGTTGAGCAGGACATAAAGCGAACCACCCAGCCATTGAATATCGACCGGTTGCCCGACCAGGTCACCTTCAGCAAAAGCGATCGGATTGAAGCCGGCCGGTGGCGCCAATTCGTCACCACTCAAATCGAAGAAGCGGACGAACCCGGTGCCCAAATCATCGGCGGCTGACAACGCCAGAATATTCCTTGAGGCATCGTACGCCACGTCCGTGGCCCGGTAGCCAGAAACACCGCGCTGCTCCAGAACCAGCGGTTCCAAAGGTTTGGTGATGTCAACGACCAACAGTCCTGATTGATCAGCGGCCAGGAAGGCAGTTTGTCCAACCACGCTAACCCCGCGGACAGGGGCTTCAGTCCGTAGCTGGCTGAGTCGGGTCGGGTTCTCCGGAATACCGGTATCAAAGATCTCCAGACCGTAAGGCAACAGGTACGGGTTTTCAGGCGTCGGCTGAGCACCCGCACGGACTCCGAGATACAGCAAGTCACCGACAGAATCGGCACCGCCAATCTGGTGCGGCGGGTAGTTTGGCAGACCAATTTCCCGCCCTTTGGCCAGGGTGTATGAAATGTGGCCCGCAACGAAGTCTCTCTGCGTTGTTTCGAGTACAACTTTGTACTGTTTGGGCTCTGTCACCGCCGGCAGACGGAAGCTGAACGTGGAAAGCGTCTTCACGTTGTCTTTGAGGTCATTGATCAGATCACCGGAATCATTGACCACCGTCCGCAGCTCTTCACCATCAGCTGCCCGAAGTACCACTTTGCTACCCGGCAGGATCACGGCGGCCGACGCCTGAACCCCAATCGTGTAGCCACCCTTCGTATCACTGGTTTGGCGAGACAGCTTGAATTCTACGCTATCCGGTTCGGCCCCAGTCACGATGGCGCCCGGGAAATCTGCGGTGAGACCGGAATCGCTGATCCTGAGATGATGCTGTCCCACTGTCAGTGGCAACACATCAAGTGCATTCGCAGGAATCTGCAACGTATTACTGTTCAGGCGTTCGAAGGTCACCGGATACTGGTCAACCCGCACTTGAAGCGACGGCAGCTCGGAGAAGCCTTCACCGCGAACGGTAATAACATCTTGGTGTCCCCGGTGATAGGTACCGTTTTCCACCTCGTAGACCACGGGCTGCCGGGCACCGGCGGGTGCAACGGTAAACTCCTCGGTGAACGGTAGCCACAGGCCGGATCCGCGCAAGTTAGACGCCCGATCAATCCGAACTATATAGGTTTCGCCAGGTGTGCGATCAAACTCCAGAATGAACGTCGTTGCGCTACCTTCGCCAAGATCCACTGCTGACACGGAAACTGGCAGGGACGCACCATCACTGCGACGGTTGACCGTGACAGCGCCTGCTTCCTGCAACGAGACCAGTGTCACTGGTTCGTTGAATCGGACAGAGTAGTCGGCGGTGTCTGGCAACAGCCCAGTTTCAGGAATATTGCTCTCAATGACGAACGCGGCTGGGATTTGCAGCGTCTGCAGCCCGCTATCAACACCGGCGGCTATCAATCGGTCCTTGAAGTAGTCAACGCCTACGATCCACTCCTGGTTGCCCGCCGAAATCACTCGCGGGGCTAACGGCTCGGACAGATCAACGGCGACCACACCGTTCTCAGCGGCTACCAACAAGAGGTTACCCAGCTGCCGCAGTGCCAACGCCTTACCTGGCCGTGCCTGTAGCTGACTATCCAGTGACAGGTACACTCGTTGATCAGGGTTCGTCCGAGAGACGACCGCCACGCCTTTCTCACCCAAAGCCGCGATGAGGTAATCGCTATAGTGGACGATGTCGAAGACACTGCTTTCAAAGTCGTACTGCGTCGTCAACAGCGGGTCGTAGAGGTTCACCGCAGATATCTTGCCGTAGTTGCCGGACACTGGGTGGTCAGCGGTAGCAGGAGCCATTGTCGACGGGCAGGGGCCCCATAGGGCGGAACCTGGAACACCAGCACTGTAGAGCCAGCCCTGGTGGTAAGCCAGTTTTTCACCGCCCGCTATGTCGACTATGTTTCCAAGAGAGACCGGATCACCCGAAACGGTAAGGTTGGCTGCCTGCACCGCTCTGGCTTCGCCTGGCACCGATGTGGCCGAGCAGTCGTCAGGTCGCTGGCCTCCTCCTTCGCCGGTATTGGCGCCAAACAATGCATAACCACGCTGTTCCAGGCCTTGCACAATGCCGCCCTGGAAGACATCGCCGACCACTTGCAAGCCGTTTTGATCGTCGAGGTTGAGAGTGGAAACACCGCCCACCCCGTTGGCCACATAGAGGCGCTCATGGGCAACGCCGGATTCCCAGCGAGTGGATGCCAAAATATCCAAAGAGTCCATCGACGCAACGATTTCCGAGCCTTGCAATCGCTCGTACTCGATCTGCTCCTCCGCGGTCAAAGCCGGGTTATCTCCCGGCAAGTAAGCCGCCTTCATCGCCTTTTCCGCCAGGGTCATATAGCGAGCGTATCGTTCCAGCTCACTCTGCCCGCGGCTACCAGAAGGTAGATTAGTCGCGCCACCAACCAGAATCGGCCGCGCCGCTTGCTGGACATCGTACGATACGGCTCGCCAGGCACGGGGGATTGGCATACCGGCAATCTGGTCCGCCAACATGCTGGCCGGGTCGAAAGTTTCATGGAAATAGCCGGCACCGGCCAGAGCCACACCGGTCTTCTGGTCGACCCAAACCGATACCGGTTTGGCGCCTGTCGCGGCAGCAGAACCAAGCGCCCGCATGCCATAGCCGTACCCTTGGCTCGCCGAAAGCTCGAAGGTCCGGCCGTAACGGTCCTGAACCTGAAGGTCGTGCAGCCCCGGCGTCCCATATGGGGCTGTGAACACTAGCTTGTCGCTGGCCAGCACTTCGAACTCGGCCACCGGCACCGACCCGACTCGCAAGGACAAACCGTCAGATACTGACGTACCGGGCTCGAAGCCCCGCCCCGTCAGGGTGACTTGGGTACCGCCCTGGACCGGCCCCCAGCGAGGCGTAACCTGCTCCAGTTCGATGGCAGCATCAACTTGAACAGCACCCCGGAACACCGACGATTCCCAGACCCCATTGCGCTGTGCGCTCACGGTTAGGTCATACTGCCCTGCCGTAGAAGACGGGACAGAGGCCCGCAATATAGCAACTCTAGCCTGCTCTTCGCTCTGTTCTACAGCGTTCAGCGTTAGCTCGGTCGAGCCCAAATGTAATTTCAGGCGCGCTGCGTCCAGAGGAGCGCCAACGACGGAGATGGTAATCGGGAAACTCTCCAACGACGGGCCCCGACGTGGCACCACTGCGCGGATTGCCAGGGGATCGGGGCGATCCGCTCGATAAGTGAAGCGCGCAGTTTGCTCTGACTTCAGTTCATAAAGTGTGAGATGGGTTTCCTCGCCATTGGCGCTCAAAGGCTTCGCAGCTTTCAGCCCCTTCTCGACCACAACCATGACCTGATCGCCATGATCGAGTTCCTGGTCACTGAGGTTGATCACCGCATCATTGTTGACGATTTCCACAGTTGCCGGCACAAGAGCGCCATTCTGATCCAGTACATAGATCAACTCATGGTTGCTGTCGAACTGGTCAATGGCTTTGTTGAATCGCAGGCGCACGCTGACTTGGCCTTCTGCATCCTGGTCCAGGATGCCATTGGCTGGTGTGACCTGGTGCAGCTTCAAGCCAAGGTCCGGTGTTTCCTGAACCACGCCGAGCCCGTTCTCACCTTTGCCTGCTCCGATCGCGGCATAGGCGGTCGCCTCAACGACCGGGATAAACGCCTCTCCAAGCGATTCGAACCCCCCTGAAACAATCGGGGACTGCGGGTTAGTCACATCGACGGTCAGCAACGGGTTACGTCCACGGGCCAGATAGACCGTGTTGCCGCTGAAACCCAGGTCGTAGACATGACCGATGTCATTCGCCCGGGACAACACCCGAGGCCGATCCCGATCGGAGATATCAACAATCACCAGTCCCGCTGCACCAGCGGCGAGATACGCGATATTACCATTGACCACGACCTTGGAGGCCGGGATGTCGAGACTGCCGCGCAGTTGTATCCCCTGCTGCGGATCCCCTTCGAGGATATGGAACCCACCTTGACCGACAACCGGAGTGCTGGTCAGTTTCTGGGTAGTGAAGTCGTAGTTTCCGCCGACCAGGGCGTACGCCGTGTTCTCACCCATGCCCTGCCTAACACGGGCAACATCAAGAGCGGTCAGACCATTTGGCAACGACTGATATTGGGAAAGGTAGGTTTGGGTGTGTGATGCCGCATCAACCAGGCCGAGTCCACGTTCCGCCATAGCGACGACAACCTGATTGTTGTCTACCATCAGCCCTTTGGCAAACTGGCTGTCCAGCGGGAGATTGCGAACCAGGACACTGCTCTCAAGATCGCCGTCATCAACAGCGATGATGAACAAGCGACCATCAGTCGCCTGGCCAGTGCCAGAATTGATGCGGGCGGCTGAAATGAACAATCGATCGCTGTTGCGCTCAAAGTAGCTTGCTATGCCCAGTGCTGAGTAACCACTTGGCAGAGGGATATGCGCAACAATCCTGTCGTCCCGGCCATCCCCATTCTGATCGATACGCTTTCTAAGATCGTCTGGGTTGGCAAGGGTGTCTTCGTCGGTGGTCACAGAAGACGAATCTATATTGTAAATGACCACGCCAGCCCGCCCAGCAGCAGCCATAAGGAAGGTACCCGAAGGATCCAGTTCCAGATCGTAGAACTCGTTCCATTCACTGCCGATGTTGGTCTTGACGGGCTGCAGATAGCGGAACGCTTCCGCCATCTCGCCTTCCTGACCATTGTTAAGGGCAACCCGGATGCCCACCGTACCAAGTTGGCCCGGAGGGGTTACAAACTCAAGCTTTTCGGGGCTAATAACCTTGATGGCGTCCGACGCAACTTCAACATCGCCCAGGAAAATACGAGGCTTGGCCGCTGATGGCTCAATGCCACGACCGGTCAGGGTCACCGTCGTGCCCCCATTTACAGTGCCGGAAACGGGTGTGAGAGAATCGATGACCAGCGGCTCGACAATCTGGAACGCACCAAGTTTGCTGTCCTGTCTGCCATCCGCCTCAATAACGTTCAAAGTCGCTGCGCCCGGCAACATTGAAGGCACCTGAAGGGTGTAACGACTGACATTGCCACCAAGATCTTGAACGTTTGCGACAGCAGCGGGCTCTCCTGAGACAAAAAACTCTGGCGCCCGGGCATGAATCACGTCGACGTCTAACTGACCACCCTCGACTGTAAGCGTCGCGGGCGAGACTTGTTCAATTTTGGGAGAGGGGCCCGTTCCGCTGCCAGTTTCGAACGTCAGTTCGTGATCGAACAGGCCGATCGTGCGGCGGCTACCTACTTCAGCTCTGAACTTCAAACGGAAAACGGAGTCGGCCGTCAGCCTATCGATAGGGATCAACCGGATAATTGAGGGGGCAGTTGCATCTTGCTCAATCACCACGGGTACGACGTCGCCAGCATCACCGCCATTCTCTCTAACCAATGCCAGGTAGCGGGAGAGGTACTGCTGAACCGATTCCCCGTCAGGAATGACGACGGGCTGCGTAAACCTAAGTTCAACAACGCTATCGAGGGTAACGCCTTTGGCACCGTCTGTCGGCCACGAAGACACCAGATCCGGCGTGTGGGTATCGATCAACTGAATCCGGCTTCCCCGAGACCAAACCACAATACCATCCTGGGTATATACCAATGGCATGGTGCTGTCACCGACAAGACCTTCGCCATCACCTTTCACACCGTATGTTCTCTGACCACCATAACCGGTAACGCAGTCAGTTGTTTTCAAGGCATCAAGTATTCCCACCTGTGACGGCTGGCTCACATCCATAATGCCCAGATAATGGAAGTATCGCGTCGGACGCCGCTCGCATATCTCGCGTCGCACTTGGGTGACCAGGGTTCCCTGACCATCTATGGCGTTTGCCTGGCCCGGAAGTTCAAAACCATTGCCTACGTAGCTGCCAAGACTGCGTGCAAAGCTGGCGTTGCTGACATCGAACATTTGAGCGCCAGCATTAGTGCTGTATGCCAGTACGTCTGAGCCAATCAGCGCAGTGTGATCCCCCTGGAGCCCCTTCCTGCTGAGCAACTGCGATCCCAACTGGGGCAAAGACGGCTTCGAAGCGTCAAACACCAGATTTCTGAATCGATTGCCCACTTGTGCGCTAACATACAGGCGGTCCCGCTGAAGGGAAATGTCCTTCACCGCGATGGTATTACTGGTGCCATCGACCACGGCCTCAGTCACCGATTTCACAATGGTCGGCTCTTGCGGATTGGCGAGGCTAAGCAGCAACAGCCCCTCTTCACCCGCATCGGCAACCATCAAATTATCCTGTACTGCGAGCTTTACTGGCGCCAAATCGACCGGTAACGGGACGGCAAACAGAATGTCCCGATCCCGGGAACCGTCGCTCTCGTCGCTTCGGGTTTCCCGCTCGTATACCAGCAACCAACTTTGGCCTTCATAGGCAGTCTGGATAAAGGGAAAGTCGTAACCTTTGGCCGTTACATACAGGTAATCACCAGCCAAAACGAACGCCGATGGATTGAGATCTTGTGGTAAATCGTAGTAACCCAGGCCATGCATTGGGGCGGCTTCAGCCAGGCTCGTGCGCTCGTATTTGACCAAGCTGATCCAGCCCGGAGACACAAAGTGGCTCAGTGTCTCCGGATCCTGAATCTCAGAAGGTAGCGGTCCATCTTTAACCTGTACACCCTGCCCCAGAACATAAAGCAGTCCTTTTTCAGCATCTGACTCCAGGTCCACGATACGGCCGGGTGGCAGTTTGAGCGGGTCGGCGATCAGGCCGCTCGGCTCCCCCAGCTCCACCAGCTTCAACTCCTCCTCAAGCTCGTCCAGGGTGAACGCCTGGCGAGTGGACAGATTTCTATCCACCACCAACTGACCCATAAACAAGGCGTTGGGCTTGATTACTCGTCGTCCGTGGGAATCTGATAACTCCAAATCTACGAAGCCTCGGAAGCCATCACCAAAATCAGCAACCTGCCATTGCATTCGCTCCGCCGACTCCAGTGTCAAACGGTCACCGTCGACGGGCTGTGTCACGGCTAAGCCTGGTTGGCCGGAAGGGTAAGCGACCAGCTCCACGCCCATATGGAAGCCAAACCCGACGATGTCTACCTGATCGTTAACGCCATCTTGATCCACCCGGACAACGGCCGGGGTAACATTGGATATCTGCAGGATGTCAACAAAAGTGAAGCCCCCGACGACTCGATCAAGGAGCCCCTGCTCGTTCTGAACTTCCACCGCCGCAGGTCCGGCATAGTGAGGAAGCGTGGTGACGGTGAGACGGTCAAGTTCACGCTTCGCTCCGGCGGGCTCGAAACTCTTGATGATAACTTCCTGTCCACCGATTCTGACCGAGGGATCATCGCCGAAGCCGCGCCCTTCAAGGACGACGCTCGCCCCCCCCTCAATACTGCCTTCTCTAGGGAAGATTGTGGTAATTTCCGGTTGACGCGCATCACCAGAAGCAGAAGTGAAGAACGAGTACCTATAATCATTTCCCAATGCACTGCCGGTCAGCGGCTGAAGCCCATGTTTGATGACCACGACATATTCGGTCTCCAGCGCCAGATTGTTATGGGCTTTGATATCGAGAAAACGATAGGCGGGTTCACCGTTACGTGTTCCAAACCCAATGTTGAACTGGTCAGTGACATCCTCGCCCAACAGATAGTTGCCGGCGGCATCTCTAATAACTGCACCGCGGAATACACTGACAAAACTGGTCAGGTCGGTGGACTCGGGCAGTACCGATGACAGTTCGATCTGTACGCTCGCCAGATTGGTTGGCACCGACGTTTCCGCCCGACCAGGCTGATGCCCGATCACCGTCAACTCACTCAGCTCCAATCGGTTAATACCGGAACGACCGGCCGCCACTTGAATACCACCACGAGCCAGTTGGATGTCCCGAGCCACCGAATTCGACAGAGAAGCCTCCGCAATGACCTTCGCAGGTATCGTCGAATCGAATCGGGCATCGCTCACTTGACTCAGATCGATGGCTTCGACGACGACTTGCGCCGGCTTCGCTTCCTGGTCGACGTAGACAACGGATGCGTAGGCGGTATTGCCTGCTACCTGAACATCGAACACACCTTTAGATCGCAAATCCTCACGCTGCGGGCGTAGTTCAACAACTTGAGACATTTGTGGGTGATAAGGGTCCGCTATATCAACTACGTTGAGTTCTGACACACTGCCGTCACCTGCCATATTTGTGACGTACAGCTTATTGCCGACTATCTGGATTCGGTTGGCGATGCCCTGAGTATCCAGAACAGACACAATCGGCATGGAGGGATCAAGGATATTGGCAACCACAACCCCTTCATGAGAGGCCGCTATAAAGGCGAAGCCATCTTTGATCTTAACGTCCCTAGCGTAGCCATTGGGTTTAATGTAACCCAGCTTATAGGGTGCCGTCAGGCTGCTGATATCGATCACCTGAACACCACCTTCGCCATTGGCAACGAACGCCAGGTTATCAGCACGGTCCAATCCCCAAACACTGGGGTATGGCAGATCTACACGGCCTTCCAGAAGATACGGTATGCCGAACTGGCCATCGCCGTTGCTGATGTTGTAGATCAGCAGCTCTCCACCACGCTGGCTATCATCGATCGACCCGGTTTCCGGATTGCGTTCAATTTCTATAACCAACTCATCGATAAAGTCGTTACGGCCGGTTTCCGCACCGGAAGGAACACCAAGCTTACTGGCTAACACGAACCCAGAATCTGCGTGGAGCTCGGAAATGGTTCCGGCAACGATGTCGGTGGCACCGTTAAGCAATTCTGAGTAGACGAAGATATCGCCCTCCTCGGTCGGTTCCGAGGCAGGGTCGGCAAGGAACAATCCAGTAAAGTGGCTACCGAGATTGTCGACGGGCACGGTCCTCAAACCGAGCCCTTCTTCCAGCGCACTAGGGTCGACCGTGGACCAGGAAGCAACCATTGCGCCGGTTCGGGAATCGCTGCGGAACTGCTTGAGAGAGTTGTAGTAAACGTCAGCCGACAAGGCTCGGGTCGCGTCAGACTGCCCCGGTTGCAGGAAGCGGCGTTGGCTGATTGCGCTACCCACTTCGTAAGTGGTCTCTTCACTCACGGTATGCTGAGGCGTTTCCACCTGGGTGACAATTCGAACCCGTTCGTTATCTCTAGCCCCGCGACTCAAGATCGAGCCGTCAGAGAAGTCCTGCCAGTAAACATAGTAGTGATTATCTGGATCGCTAAGCGCAATGTCCGGACGAACGTTTTCATCGTCGTTGCGACTCAACTGCAAGGTACGAGTCGCCAGTGTCTGCCAACTGCCGTCAGTGCCTCGGTATTCCCGGACCCACTCCATGGAGACCTGGCGGTCCTCTTCGATACCGATATCTCTGATGCCCACCACGGCGGTAATCGACTCGCCATGGGTCAGAATGTCACCATCGAATGGCGACAAAACGGATAGTTCCGGTTCAACGGTGTCGTCGACCCGACCAACATGAATAACCCGGGTCTGGCCGGTCTGGCCCTGCACGTCGACAGCAACCGCCTGCACCGCAAAACCGTCCACACCCTGGGGCGGTTCAATAACGGTGCGGTAGACATTCTCTTGGCCAGTCAAACCGATGCTGTTGAAGATCGTATCAACCTGCCGTCCATTTACATAGAATTCGACTCGATCAATGCCGGCAAGCCCCAGATCGTCATCTGCCTTTACCAGTATTTCCAATGATTCGCCGTCGATCACGACCGCATTATCATTCGGCTTCAGCATCTCTGCCACGGGCGGTTGATCCGCTGTAATGGTAATAGTGCGGGGAGCGGAGAATTCCGATACGTTCTGATCGACATCTGTAGCTTTGGCACGGAAACTCAAGATCTGACCGACTTGGCCAACGGGCACCTTAACGTTGAACTGGAACGGCGCAGCTGCATCAGCCCCAACCTTCACGTATGAGCCGAGTTCGTCTTCTCCTGTATACACAGACTGATACAGGTCAACCCCACCAACACCGGCTTCTGGATCATTGGCCGCCACACTGACCAGCACTTGACGACCCTCGGCCAACTGACTGACATTGGCTCCCAGGGCTTGACCGCGAACATCCAATAGCCGGATCGACGTCACCTGGGGCGCCTGGTTGGCGACGAGAAGTACTGCTCGCTCCTCACGGGTCTCATTGCCCGCGCCATCCCGCGCGGTAATCTTCACCATCATCGGCAGATTGGCAGGCTGATCCATTCCGTCCGCCAGATAACTGGCGATCGAGCCCACGTTGAAACTGCCAACATAGGGCGCGGAAAGCAGCAGCTGTTGACCAACAACCTCATCGGCTGTGAACTCACCATCCAGATTGCTATCGGCAACAAGTTCGGTGCTCACGGACGACACGGAAACATTGTCGCTTACTTCCAGTTCCAGCGGCAGCGTCCGCCCCTCGGCGACTGTGCCCCCCACGGCTGGCAATACGAACTGGGCTTCAGGCGCCTCAGTATCCTTCTCAATGTGGACGACTACCTGGTTCAGAGCCTCTGTTGTACGCGGACTGCCAGAAAAACGCTTCTCTGTCACCAGCGCACCCAAAGTCAGATCCTTACCCGCCTGGCCATAGGGAATCTGCAGCAAGAATTCATAAGGGAAGCTCAGATCAGTGAGCACCCGGTCTCCCTGAACCCAGTTCGAGACGGAAAGTGAAACCTTGTCCACTGCCACATCGTCCACCGCATTGAGCTGTACCAGAAGATACTCGCCCTCTGTAATCGTATGGCCCGATTGTGGCGACCCAAAACTGACAGATGGCGGCTCATCACCGATCACTTCGATGTTGATGGTTTCCTCCGCGCGATGACGATCCAGATCGCCGTACTTCACCCCGTAGGTATCAACCGCCTCAACATATATCTGAACTGTGTTGTTCGCTGCCTGCTGGCTGTCCAATGCAGGCAGGGGCACGCTGAAATTGTAGGGAGGCGCACTGAGAGTCTGGCTATACAGGGTCTCGGCCCCACGTGACGCCACCAGGCGCAACGAATCGATTCCCACATCATCATAGGCACTTACGTTGACGTATACGCTGGTATTCTCGACGTGTTTGCTGCCGTTTATCGGCTCGATAATGTCGATGACCGGACGTTCATCGCGACGAATTGGGTAGCTGATTTCTTTAATCCGACGATTGCCGGAGGCATCGTAAGCCACGAGCTTCAGCCAAACATCGTAGCGATTGTCATTGCTTGCACCGATACCCGCAAACCCAGCCGCAATTGTACTCAAGCGGTCAACGTGGACCAGCTGGTGATACCGCGGGGTATCAATACTGTTGGTCGTCACCGGTTCGGCGTCTATATCCGGGGTACTGGCAATGGTCCGAACGGCACTGCCATATTCTTGTTTACTGTACTCGCCATTGGCGGCCAGGACCCCATACGTGGTGAACAACTCCAGGCGGGCTACCTTGACGTTGTCATAACCACGGAAACTTGCTGTGAAATCGGTATTTTCGGTAGGTCCATAACCGATTGCCGGTTCGATCAGGGCGACTTCCGGATTGATCTGATCCGCTGCGCCAATAAAGGTGGCGGTATCGCGCCCCTGGGCCCCTTCGGAATCGCTAATCTGGGCGGTCAACGTAATGTTTTGGTCATGGCCTATGAGTGTGGACGGCACTGCATACACATAGCTGCTTTCCAACGCGTAGGCACTGTCGCGATGACCGTAATCGTCGGCAATGCTCGCTGAGTACTTGCCTTCAAGGGCATCGTACATTTCCGCGAACGCCTGCTCGATGACGCCATCCCCACCCGAAGCACCATCAACCGCTTCGATCCGGTTCAATGCAACACCATTGGCGAATACCTGGATGTCACGCGCCGACAACTCCCGATCGTCCGTCGCCACAACACCAACAGCTATACGGAACGTACCGGCCACAATATGCTGATCTTCCGCCGGTGCGGTGATCCGAAGCTCAGGGGCGACATTACCCAGCGGGTTAACCAGGAAATGGCGCCGTTCCTGTCGACCAGTGTTATCCTCCAACAACACCTCATATTCCGTAGGTTCCGTTTGCTGAAACCTGATCGTTGCCGCTACGCCAGTTTGATTGCGCACCGGCAATTCCGGGCAGGTATGATTCCATCCCTTCTGGTATTCGACCACTCGTTGCCCGTCCCGGGTCAAACGCGTGACGTGATATGACCGGAGACCTGCATCGTCACTGAGACGCGTTGTAAGACGGAAATCTTCACCAGAACGAACCCAGAACTCGCCATAATTCAAGCGATCCGCCTGATCCAGGACCTTCTTGAACTCGCCGCCAACCCGATAGGAGGCAAACTCCGTGAACTTGATTGAGGGAGGCTGATTCTCAGCAACAGGAAGCGACAGATGATCAACCGCGGCCCTGCCACCGCGATCTTCAGCAATCACTGCCAAGTTCAGCTCACCTCCCACCAGATTGGAGGGAACCTTATAACGAAGGTCATACTGAGTCTCGCCGTAGACGCCGGACTGCGTCGAAACATCACGTCCTTGATCCTGAAGTCGTATGCTGGCAAGCCAGGAAGCGTTATCGTCAACCAACGCTTCAATGGTCAATTCCTGACCAGCAACGACTTGACTGCCGTCAGCCGGAGTCACAACGCTTACCTCCGGGTCCTCCAAATCACGCTCCACCGACTCATGGCGCAGGGGAGCGATGGCCAACGCCCCGCGTTCCAAAGAGAATCGATCTGAAGTGGGTGCATAGACGGCATAACTCTGGCCAGCCAGAGAGGCGGGCACCTGGAAAACACGCCTGGTGAAACCTGCTCTATCATTGCTGGTCAGAGCCGTTTGCATAGCAACAAACGCGCTTTTGTCTTCGCCACCGACCCGGGTCGGGAACTTCACAGAAACGGTGTCTGAACGCACGAAACCACCGACGCCAAAGCCAGTAGTTGAGCTCGGCGCTCTGTCTATCGCAATGGAGCTGATGTCCAAGGTAACTCCAGCAACCTTTGGCGTAATCTCCACGTGCTTAACCGAGTCAGGCAACCAATCGTTGAGCAGCAGTTCTCCTTCAGATACCGCCAGTTGCGCTGGAGTGACCGTAATCGCTGCGCTACCCCCGCCACTACAAATACCAAATTCCTCGAATTCTAGCTCGTAGGACACAGCACCAGCGCTGGACAGTACCTGCACGCCCTCAGTCTCTCTACCAATCGGCGCCTGCAGTTGGACGGCCCCCCCTTCAGAAAGCCAGACAGGCTCACCGTCAACCAACACCGTTAGTTCCGTACCACCAGACTCAGGCAGGTCAAAACTGAAGCCCGGCTTCCCCTGGTTGCTTGGCGAGAGCCGAACGTTGCGATCCGCGAGATCGCTCACGGTTGTGAAGAGAGGGAAGAAGGCAATCGGATCCTGTTGCGTAGCATAGTCATCCGAAAGCCGGAAGCTGTAAGGACGCAAGCTTCCTGCCAACGCTAAGTCCGCATTGAGATCGTCGGAATTTCTAAGGGACACAATGGGTGGCTGATCCAGACCAACATTGACCGGATGACGTTCGATCGTTTCATTGCCACTGGAGTCAACAGCACGCAAAACAACGGTAAACGATGCCCCCGCCTCGGAAACCGGGACATATCGTTGCAAGTCAATTGCTGAACTGTCGGTAATCTCCACACTTGCAACACCGACGTCCGTCTCCGAATAGAGGTTGCGCACCTCTGTATCAACAATATCAACCTGATAGCTTTCCAGGCCGATATTGTCACTGATGCTGAACTCCAGCTTTACGGGCTGACGATCAACAACTTCGCCGCTAGGGGCACTGACCTGGATCGTCGGCGCAATATCGTCAGCCTTTATCAACAACGTGACTGATGATGAGTCGGTAGCATTGATTCCCCGGTCCTTTGCCCTGACCATTAGCTCAAAACTCTCGCCGGCCTGTTCAATCAGGCTGATGGGCAGACGGATTCGTCCCGAGAAATCGGAGTAGTAGCGTTTGCCAACGACAATGTCGCCAAAAGTCCCTGGATTCGGAACTGTAACGGTTTCCTCATGATCCTCACGCCCAATGACTTCCCAGTCGAGGAGGGTTTCCTCCCCAGTTGCTGTCTTGAGCACAACGTCGATCTGGTCGACATAGATGTTATCGCTAGCCGTGCCGCTTATCCGAACCGTCTCTCCCGGATAACGGGCTAGCTGCTCCTGCGGTTGCGCCATGCTGACCGTCGGCGGCTCTTCATCGTCCAGGATCTCCAGTTCCAGTGAGACCTCCGACGATTGACCGGCAGAATCTGTTGCCACAACAACAATGCCGGTTGATTGATCGGGAGTAGACTGAGGGACCCGCAGGGTAGCGGTAAAGTAGCCGGTGCCATCTTCAATTTCGCGCAATGAATCGCCGCTGTATTCCTTAATCTCCGCCCGCAGTCCGGCCTCTTCGCTATAGAAAGCGACCTTACGCAAGCTGCGATCATCGGTGACATTCGCGGCTACGAATAACGACTCACCCTCTTCGATGCGAATACCGGCAGCAGGTTTCCGGATGGAAACTTCCGGAGGAGTATCGTTTCCAATGTCAAACGACCAGACCGATTCAGCGATATTGCTAAACTCATCTTCTGCAATCAGTTTAAGCTCAAGACTTTCCCGATCCTCCGGCACGGTAAGCGTGAACCTATCTTTAGGGTTTCGTTCTCCGGGCTCGGAAGTGAACAACGGATTACCTGTACTGGCATCCAGAATCTCAACGGACGCAACCAAGCTGTTGTCCTGGGCAGCCCACTCAATAACCTGCGCCTCACCTGAAAATAGAGGGGTTCCCGGGCTTGGCCGACCAATTGAAGCCTGCGGTGCAATACTGTCTTTCTGAATTTTCGATTCGACGTTGTAAACCTGTGATACCTGGCCCATCAAGTCATATGCCGTAACATTCACAGTCAGGGTTTGGCTTACATTATTCAGAGAAAAAGCCGCCAGATTAAGAGTGTCACTGGTTTGAACAATTTCTGCCGGAGAGAGGCCATTGCCTGCATCTTTAGTTACCTGGCTGATTGATCCACCATCGATCTGGTAGTCAATTTCCAAGCGCGTGACGGCTCGATCATCTTTGGCCACCAAGTTAACTCGGACCTCATCGCCCGGATAATAAGCTGGCCGATCAGTTACGACGCTGGTGATCTTGGGAATTTCATCCACCCCAACACCAACGACCACATCCACTCGGGAGCTATTTCCCACTTCATCGTAGGCTGTAATGGAGACGGGGTAAGTGTCATAGGGAATACCGTCGGTGCCGGAAAAGGCCGGAGCTCGCACGACCCGCAAAGCGGAGAATGCGTTCAGCAAACTGGGTACCTGTTGAATGGGGAAATCCTCTCCGGTAAGCAGATCACTTTGCAGACCGGTCAGAACGTACCGATTTCCGTCCTTGGTAACTCCATTGACCTCCAGTCGGGTTGCGCCAACATTGTCAAAGCCAGCTACTTTAAGAACAAACTCACTGCCCTCCACAACCGGTGCTACATCCAGTCCGCCTTGGGTCTGCGTAATTTCGGGAGATGCCAGATTAACGACCGGTGGCTGTTCATCCAGCCCAAGCGTAACGTTGACAACCTGGCTATCGGCGGTTGCTCCGGCGGTGTCGGTTGCAACCGCATGAATTGATAGCGTCTGAGGCTGCCCAATGTTCTCCTGAGTCGGGTAACTAAACGCAAACGGGGCAGCACTATCGCTGCCTACCAATCGGTCATTCACAAAGAAATCGACCTTGTCCAACCCCAGATCATCTACCGCGTTGGCCCGTATAGGAATGGGTAAACCGGCAACAAATGATGCACCATCGGTGGGGTTGGAGATGGCAACGGTCGGCGCCTGGTCTTCCCGAACCAAGACTTTCAATACGTCGGAATAAGCAACTTCCTGCAGGGCATCCACCGCTTTGACTCGGAAATCGATGCGCTCACCAAGTTGTTCCTCCGTTGCCGTAAAGACATAAGACCACTCGGCCAAAGTGGCACCATTACGTTCCTCGTTGTTCAAAGAGCGCCGGGCGATGGTCTCGTTGTTGGCCAACAATTCGACCGATACACCCTGTGCCAAGGTGTCGTCACGTACTTCCATTGTGATAGGCAGGGCTTGCCCTACAGTGACGCTTGTGCCTGGCCCTGGACTGGTGATATTGACGCCCGGAGCTTCATTGCCACGGATTCTGATCAACTTCGAAGGGGCATCTTTACTGCTGCCTTCCAGACCATGCACTCTGGCCGATACCGCAAGCGACGTTTCGTTAACCACTACATCCGGTAAGTTGCTTTGAGCCCGCCAGACCTCATACAGCAGCTCTTTGTCACCTACCTGACGGTTTTCTACAATTGGGAACTTGGCCTCTGCCACTTTAGTTCCATCGAAGAAAAACTCGACGTACTCAATGCCACTTCTCGGTTTGGCATTCACCGCCTCCCCAAGAGAACTAGCAAGCTGCATGGACAGGGGCGAAAGTTCGATAGCCCTTAGACCATCGACCGGCGCTTCGAACTCAAACTCCGGCATATCCGGCTCTTGTTCGGCGAGAATTATGATCGGGTAATCATCGGTCTGCACAACCTGGCCGATGGTATCGCTGGCCCGAGCGCTTATCGTCAAAGTCTGGCCAGCCATCGTCTCAAGTAGAGGCAGAGTCAGAGCAAATGGAGGACTGGTCTTGCTACCAATCACTCCACCGTCCATGACAAAGGTCACTTCATCAATCCCCACATCGTCAAAGGCCGATGCCTGGACGACCAGTTCACCCGGAGCCTCGACTGAAGCAGGAATCTCCAACTCCAGCTTCGGCGAGGCATCGGCGGACGCAACATTAAGTTCAGCGGTGATCGAGGGAAGTTCCTTCAAAGACAATGACAACTTGGCAGGACTCAACTCGGGGATGACTGCGCTGGCTTTCAGTTGGCCAGCCGTATTCTGCGTCAGCAGCCCGGCATAGGCTGAAGGAATATCAACTTTTATCGACCAGTTCGATGACAGCTGCGCATTGGATCCGTCGTCAAAGACCGCCATTACCTCCGGCAACTGGTGGAACTGGTTGAGTCCATCTAGAACGATCTTGTTGTTGGGACCGGCCCCATCAACCTCGAGGCCAATAAGTTCCTTACTGAAGTCCACGTCCACCGGCACGGAAACAGGAGGGAGATCTTTATAGCCAACGGTAACAGAAACGTCTTTGGCTCCAGACTCCTTGAGTGGATAGATAACGCCGCTACCGGTAACAGCAACAATATCCGGATGAGATGACTCATAGGTAACGCCCCGACCAGCGCCCGACATATCGACCAGACCGCGGAATTCAAACTCCACCGACGGCTTCAAAATGGGGGTTTGCAGGGTGTTGTTTATAACAATGCGGCTATTGGCAACACTCAAAGAGAGGGCATCTTCTTTAATCTGCCCTCCCGTTAATGCGATCTCAGACACCGCCTGCTGGTTGCCAGAGGCATCAACTGCAAAGGCATCGACCAATACGACGGCATCCGCTGCGATGGCAGCCATGGAAAGAGATTGTTCCAGCGGGACATTCAGAGAGAACGTGGACTGAGACTCTGTTGCGGGGTAGACCCTTTCTACGCCGTCCGTGCGTGCGTAGGCCTTAACCTTGGCATCCGCAAGAACACCGCCAGCTGCTCTGATGTCGGACGCCCGGACACCGGTGACATTTAAACCCACGTAGGAAATATCAGTGTTGTCAGCGGCAGACATTCTGACAACCAGGCTTTGATTGGCTCCGTCAGTAGAAATCTCCACGCCATCCAAAGCGAGAGAGGGGGCAACATCTTCTACGGAAAAGCTTTCGGAATGAGTCAGCGTTTCGCCAGAAAGGGTTTCAATTTCGACTTTGGGATTGAAACGTGAAGCACCTTCGACGGTGAAGTCGACCAGGCAGGTAGAGGGCTGACGGAGGGACCGGCGCACATCGCTATTTGTATAGTTTTTCAGCGAACTCGATGACCCCGCCTGGATCGAGGCAATCTGATCACACTGCCCAATGGATGCGGTATAGCTCGCATTCGCCTGATTAGCGAGCAACGACGAACTGGCTCTGATATCCAAATCATTCGCCTGAACGCCGAGAGAAACAAAACACAGCGCAACGACCAGTAACTTAAAAATGACTGTCGTGACTTTTTGCATGTAAAACTTCCCTGATACTGCAACCAACTACCACGAGGTAACTCAGGAACAAGCTTTCTATGACGCAACAAACGTTATTTGTTCTTATCCCAATGCGCTACAATCACCAAAGCATGGTCTTTGAGAAAACTCAGACTTTTTAGTAAAGGAAGGCATCAACAACGCACGGTCAAGCGGGGAGGGAAAAGAGGAACATAAGAGCTTCTTTCCACATCCGTTGTGGTTTGTCCTGCCGGAAATACTCCGGCGAAAACTGACGCAGACTGTCCTTCGTTAGGAACCAAATCTAACGCATGGCACTAATCAGTGTATGTACAAACTCTTGCCATACGATAAACCAAGTAAACCTTACACAGTGTTAAGTTAACTGTCATCTTTCCGCATGACGCAAAGGCGGTTTTGTGCACTCCATCACAAAACCGCAAAAAGGAAGGTCAAGTTTCTTTCCGAGTTTGTAGTTGGCCATTCCCAGGAACTCAGAAGGAGAATAGCCAAATTTAGCCATATTGGCCCATAGTTACCGACTTTATTGCAATGTTGGCAACTTTATTACAAATCCGCGCCGGGCCAGAGGTGTTAAAAAAGGATTACTCCACCGTCACACTCTTGGCCAGGTTCCGCGGCTGGTCCACGTCCGTACCCTTCAATACCGCCACATGATAAGACAGCAACTGCAGTGGCACGGTGTACACGATGGGCGCGGTGATCTCGTGCACGGACGGCAGTTGCATTACGTGGATGCCTTCTTCCGGCTTCAC
>ENA-ORCT01000088-ORCT01000088.1-marine-metagenome-genome-assembly--contig:-NODE-88-length-80621-cov-7.443174_pt1 | contig 80621 bp, 75 predicted proteins | sample MGYA00248632_ERZ508511 | MGnify/ENA primary metagenome ERZ508511 (study PRJEB26182, sample SAMN06268839) | marine metagenome | isolation source: Tt an P1-techrep anaerobic enrichment on pine from sediment...
CCTATAGCTCAGCAGGTTAGAGCGCACGCCTGATAAGCGTGAGGTCGGTGGTTCGAGTCCACCTAGGCCCACCATTTCATTTAACAATTAGGGCCTTTAGCTCAGTTGGTTAGAGCAACCGGCTCATAACCGGTCGGTCCCGGGTTCGAGTCCCCGAAGGCCCACCATATCTCCATGCCCAGATAGCTCAGTAGGTAGAGCAGGGGACTGAAAATCCCCGTGTCGGTGGTTCGATTCCGCCTCTGGGCACCAAAAAAAGCAGTCAGTAGACTGCTTTTTTTCTGTGTAAAATAAAATTTTAAGACCGCTTTTCGAGAGCAGCCTTGCAAAATGTCTGGACCAGAAAGTGATCAATACTTTCATCTTTTTTAATAATCTTCAGGTTTGTAGGAATGCTTGCTTCTGAAAATAGCAAGGAATCTGCAGTCCAATGAAAAGGATACCAGGCTTCGGGAAGCAGATGAAGCGTGTGCTCCTGATTTTCGACGGCCAGATAACGGAATTTGATTTCAAGCAAATCTTCCGATTGGATCCAATCAATCGAGTAATTTTTTTCTTGAATGACCAAGCTTGCCAAAAAATCAAGATTGGATGGCCGATAACGCACAAGATAGTAGTCATTCGTTGTTCGAATTGAGTCCATGGCAAGATGACCATTTTCCAAACGAATTTGCCATTTTTCATGGATGTTTTCCATCCGATCATCCAAAATGAAAAGGGCGAGCAGGTCTTCTTCGTTATGTAGAAATAATGCATCCAGATCGGTCGTATTGGCTGCTCCGACAAAATGCTTGCGCATGATCTCAGGTACGTTCTTGCTGTCTATGGAGTGAAATGGACGGTCTTCTTGGGTAAGTGCCCGCAAGGTATGGGAGGGCGCTTTTAGATATGGAAAACCCCCTTGGAAAAATTGGAACAAATCAAGATGGAATTTCGGCTGCGGTGGTAAAACTCGATTCTTTTTGGCCCTGAAAACCAGAAAGGGCCAGTCGAAACGTGAACCGTTGAAACTGACTAAAATCGTATTTTCATTTATGACTTGGAAGAAATGTTCCAGCAAATCTTTTTCCTCAGAAGGGGAATCGCATAGCCATTGCTTAAGGTGCAGCGAACCATTTTTTATTGTTGCCATTCCAATTAAAGCCACAGGATGGCTGATTCTATGAAAGCCCAAGGTTTCGATATCGAAAAACAGATAGTCGTTTTGGTCGCCGGGAAGAAAGGCATCAAACGAAAATGTGGGTGGCAGTGTTTTATTCACAGTTATTTCACGAACTCTCATAGTTTTTACTCCTTCTGTTGGATTTCATGATGACTCTGTTATAATATTATACAGAACTACTGTTAAGGAAGAAAGGTGTTTCTTATGCGTAAACTACTAATCGTGATCATAATTATCGCATTATTGCCAGTTGCTTTTGCTGACCAAATCTTTTTTGATTTGGAGAATCACTGGGCAACCCCTGCGATCTATTGGGCGGTAGACCGTGGTTATGTCAATGGATATGGTGACGGTACCTTTCGTCCGGAGCAATCGATTACGAGACTAGAATTTTTGGCAATCTACCAGGAAATCCTGGAGTCGAATGGTGTTTTTGCTTCTGCGCCTGCAATAAGTGCGCAGCCATACATGGATCTTGAAAATGAGGAATGGGGCAAAGACGTTATAGAAAAGACGGAAACCAATCTTGTGAAAAAAGGGCATAGTCTTGTGGAAGTTTTTCCAGGCGAGAACTTTGCAGGTGAAACGCCGATTTTACGCCATGAGGCAATGCAGCTGGTTGCATGGATGACACCAGAGTATTATGTGGATCCTGAAATCGAGTTCACAGATTTAGACAATGAAGACGATGTCGAGGTTGTGGATCGTACGGTGGCTCATGGAATTTTTACAGGCTACCCGGATCAAACCATTCAATTGGACAATGGTTTGACTAGGGCGGAAGCGACGATTGTGCTTCAGCGACTTGCTGTGAAGTTTGAAATCTTCCAAGACGCGGCAACTGCAAGTTTATTAATTCCTGCCAACATCTACGACAATGCCTATTTACCATTTGGACAATACGAGGGACGCGATGAGAAAGACGGAGCGGGTGAATGGACGGACGATGGCAGATATTTGCGGGTCATGAGAACTCTGGAATACTTGTCTTTTGATCAGCAAATCCCGTTTTCTGAAAAAAAACTGTATGATGATTCTCCCGTGACCACCTTGGTTTCTTTGCGAACTGGAGAATATTGGAATCGAATAGGTGTTGATTATTATCTAATGCAGGCAGCTTCCTTTACGCAAGAGGAGGAAGCCATGTTGGCCGAAGAGATGTTTCTGAATTATATGATTCGCAACGATTTAAGTTTTATGGAATCAAAGCAATTGTTTCAAAAATATGCACCGAAAATCACGGACCGGTCTTTGCTGGATAATGTTTTCGCTTTCTGGGGAACACAAGTGACTTCACCGAATGAGCGATTCACCCTTTATTCCATGCAAGCCAAAGAATATTTGGATCGAGGCCTGTATATTGATGCACGCATGGGATATGAATGGTTGAGAAATCAAGTGCAGGCAAGCGAAGAAAGCGAGTACTGGATATTCTCTGATTCATCCGTGCAGCGGATGTATTTAGCCAATTTGATTTTCTTGGATGATCAGATTGGAGGAAAGGAATCTGTTGAAATTCTAATTGGCCGGATGAGAAGTGAAGCCGAGGAACTGCAGAGAAGCGAAGAAGAAAAAAAATCGGCGGTTGAGCTGGTTAACGAACTCGAAAATCGATATCACTGGGAAAAAATAAAGGTGCTTCCATGAAGCACCTTTAGTATGGCTGATTTTCAAAAATTGCGCGTATTACATCCAAATCATTGGAAACACTTAAGGCTACCATTAGCTTGATTCTTGCTTTTTGACCTGGCAGGTTATAGCCGAAGATCGCTCCGCGGTCGTGGAGCATTTTACCTGCCCCTTCGTATCCATAGGTGTCCAATACACGGCCTGTTGGGCAGCGGGAGACAATCACTACGGGAATATTCTGGTCCAGAGCACGATAGATTCCTTCCGCCATTTCGGGTGGAACATTGCCGCGACCCAAGGCTTCAATAACGATGCCTTGATAGCCCAAGTCGATTGCGTGCTGGATAAAGTCCGAATTAGCTCCGGTGGTTGCCTTAAACAAGGCTACACGGTCCGCCAGTTGATGAAGTGGGTAGTGACGATGTGGTTCCAGGGTTCGATAATAGATGACTTCATCGTTGTCGACAATGCCTAATGGACCAAATTCAGGAGAACGGAAGGTGTTCAACGCCAGCGTATTGGTTTTAGTGACTTCGCGCGCTGCATTGACTTCATTGTTCATGACGACCAAGACACCCTTGTTCTGGGAGTAGGGCGAAATTGCGGTACAAATGGCAGCTGCCAGGTTGCTGGGACCGTCATAACCAAGTTCTGATCCACTGCGCATAGCACCTACGATGACAATCGGCTTCTCAGGAGGAAGAACCAAATCTAGGAAATAGGCGGTTTCTTCCAGCGTATCGGTTCCGTGGGTGACAACAACGCCTGTGATCTCATCGCGATCCAGTTGCTCTTTTACAGTTTGCGCAAGAGAAAACATGACATCCGGTGTAACATGAGGACTAGGCAAACGAGAGAAATTGACCACTTCAATTTCCGCATATCGTTCAATGTTGGTAATCATAGCTAAGATTTCGTCATTTGTTAAAGCGGGAATGGCTGCGTTGATTCTAGGATCAACCTTCATGGAAATGGTGCCGCCAGTGAATACAATGGCAATTTTATGTTTCATAGCTTACCCCCTTGATCATGGAATTCGGTCTTATTTTACCATATTTTCATAGGAGAGGCATTACGGTTCTGAAATAGTTGAAATCTTTTTCAAGACCCGATAGAATAAAAAGGCTGAAAGGATGAGTGAAATGAACTATTTGGATCATGCGGCGACCACTCCGGTCCGCCAAGAAGTCATTGATATGATGACAAAAATGATGAAAGATGATTTTGGGAATCCATCCTCCCTCCATCGGATGGGTCTAAATGCAGAAAAAGCTATAGCGCATGCACGGAAACAGATTGCGGATTTTTTAAGCTGTAAGCCGACTCAGATTGTGTTCACCTCCGGGGGAACGGAAGGAAATAATTTGGGCATGCGGGCCTGTCTTCCGACACAAATACCAAGCGGGAAGAATCTTTGCATTGGAGCGATCGAGCACAGCTCTGTTCACCAGGTTGCAAAGGAGCTGGAGCAAAGAGGTCTTGAACTGCGTTTGTTGCCTGTAGACAGTCAAGGCCGTATGATAATGGATGAGGCTAAAGCTTTGATTGATGAAAATACGATCTTGCTTTCGGTTCAACATGTGAATAATGAAATTGGCACCATTCAGCCGATTGAACGTTTGACTCAAATGGCAAGACAAGTCAATCCTACTATTCATATTCATGTGGATGGCGTACAAGCTGTCGGAAAAATTCCGGTCTCTCTGAAGGCGTTAAAAGTCGATAGTTATGCTTTTTCGGGACATAAAATTAACGCGACGAAAGGGATTGGCGCGCTATATCTTACTGATCCAAAAAAGGCCAGACGAATTTTGTGGGGAAGCGGACAAGAAGGCGGATTGCGACCAGGTACGGAAAATGTCCCTGCAATTTGCGGACTGGGTGTTGCCATACAATGTTTAAAGGACGAATTTGAAGATCACAGCAAAGCCTATCAGCAATGCCGCAGTGCATGGCTGGAAGGTGTTAAAAGCAAAATCGACGATGTGACGGTTAATACACCGTTGGATTTGAGACAAGCCGCTCCTCATATTTTGAGCATGTCTTTTAAAGGGGTAAAAGCGGAGATTTTGTTGCATATGCTGGAAATGAAAGAGATTTATGTTTCAACAGGTTCAGCATGTTCTTCAAAATTAAAAGGAAACCGAATTTTGCGCGAGATGAAAGTTGCTGATGATCGGGTTGAAGGTACTTTGCGAATCAGTTACGGCTGGAAGGCAGATTTAAAAGAGCAAGAAGAGGCAATCTCGATTTTGAGCCAAGCGGTGAGTGAAGTTCGAGAATTGACAATGAGGTGAGGATAAGATGAAACAAGTAATTAGTTTAAGTTATGGAGAAGTTGCATTAAAGGGTGGCAATCGCAGGTTTTTTGTGGATCGATTAATGAAAAATCTGAGAATTGCATTGAAGGATTTTGATACAGAACGGATTTACCAGGATCGAACAAAGTTTTATATCGAATGCCCGGAGGAATCTGCTGACGAAGTATATGAACAAGCGAAAAAAGTATTTGGATTCGTTGTAGCCAGCCGGGCCAGTGTTTTTGAAAAGGATCCGGACCGATTGAGTGAACAGGCGATTGAATATGTGACGGCCATGCGTAAAAAATACCCAGGCATCAAGAGTTTCAAGGTGGAAGCCAAACGGAGCGATAAGAAGTTTCCAATGAAATCACCGGAAATCAATCCATACTTGGGTGGTGTGATTCTCAAACATTTTCAAGACCTGCATGTTGATGTGCATAATCCGGACTTGCTGATTCGTGTGGATATTCGCAATGCGGTTTATTTCTACTCAGCAAAAGAAACGGCGGCAGGAGGCCTTCCTATTGGATCAACAGGGAAAAGCGTACTTTTGCTGTCGGGTGGAATTGACAGTCCTGTTGCCGGATATATGATGGCAAAGCGTGGTGTTGAATTGGTGGCAGTAAACTTTAATTCTTATCCATTCACGAGTGAACGGTCTGACGAAAAGGTATTGGATTTGGCGAGAAAGCTATTGCCATATATCGGTTCGATTGCGGTACACCAGGTTAACATCTTGCCAATTCAAAAGGCAATTCGCATGAATTGTCCCGAGAAGGAAATGACGATTCTTTCAAGAAGATTTATGATGAGGATTGCTGAGCGGATCGCCAAGGAAGAGCGCGCCCAGTCTTTGATTACAGGAGAGAGTTTGGGACAGGTGGCTTCGCAAACCATGGAAGGATTGAATGTTACGAACTCAGCAGTTCAAATGCCGGTATTCCGTCCTTTGATCGGGCTTGACAAGACTGAAATCATTGAGGTGGCCAAAAGAATTGACACTTTCGAAACATCGATATTGCCGTTTGATGATTGCTGTACGGTCTTCTTGCCAAAACATCCGGTAACGCATCCTAAGTTACCGCATATTGAGAATTCAGAGTCTGCACTGGATATAGAAGCATTGCTTGATGAAGTCATGGAATCTAGAAAAATTGTAAAAATCGAAAAGGGCCATTAGGCCCTTTTCTTTGTTTCCATAATATAATTGATATTATTTCTAGCGATATAATAGGTCTTGTTTCCATCCTGATGAATGAAAAAATCGCATTGCGAAGGATCGCGAAGCCAAGATTTAAATGCATCTGCATTGGTCAGTTTTAAGTATAAGGCTTCAGAACTATTATTGAAAAGAATCGTAAAGGTTGTCATGACAGCCTCCTTTCAATTGGTATTATATCACATTTCCTATGCTATAATAGGAAAGACCGGAGGTGGAGATGGGTATGAAAATCGTTTTTGGCGGATCCGGCCTTGGTAAAAGCCAATGGATCTATCGAGAATTGAAAAATCATCAGGCAAACCTATCCAAGGAAGTTTGCTATATTGTTCCGGAGCAATTTACCTTGGAAGCGGAGCAAGAATTTTTAAGTGAAACGGGAGAAAAGGGCATATGGGGTTTTGAAGTCACCAGTTTTCGCCATTTGATGCAACAGATCGTGCAGAGATATCAGCCTAATGCGCAATATTGGATGAATGACTTGGGTCGTGTTCTGGTCTTGGATCAAGTGATCGAAGAGGGAAAGGAAGACCTAGGGGCTTTGCAACGCTTAAAAGGCAAGCCACGCCTCCTTCAAGAATTTTATCGGGATTTGATGGATGGAAAATGGCAAAGTGTGGAAATTGAACAGGCTATCCTTGCATCTGAAGCAGAAGGAGCGGAGTTTGCGGACAAGCTGCAAGTCTTGTTTCAGTTGCTCCTGCGATATGAAAAAGCACTTGCCCGAGAAGGATTGGTGGACGAAGTCCTATACGGACAGATTGTCTGTGAATTACTGAAGATTTATAAGCCCTTTGAATCAGCGGTAATCATTGTTGATCAGTTTTGGGGATTTACTGCGTTGGAGATGGAAATTTTGGCTGTGCTTCATGAGCAGGCCGAATCGATTACGATTGTATTGACTATGGAGGCTGAGAGCCAGTCTAGTCTCTTTGAACCCATTCGGCAGACTAGACAAGCTTTGCTGAATCGATTCCCGCAAGCAAAAGAAGAGGTGTATGCGGAATCGAAGAAGGAGCCTTCTTTTCAAGCCTTGAACCACATTTGGGTACAAGGCCAGGCCGAAAATACGGGGGCAGTAAAAAACGTTACTGTTTACAGCGCTGTGCAGATGGAAGAGGAAGTGCGATTCTGTGCCTCCAAGATGGTGGAATGGAAAAAAGCTGGAGTTCCCTATCAGGATATGCAAGTCGTAGTTTGCGATTATCCAGCATATTTGCCCTTGATACGAAGTATATTTCGTCAAAGTGGAATTCCTGTTCATTTGGATCATAATCGAAAAATTTCGGATTATCCTGCCGCGCAAGCGGTATTGAACTACATGCGCTTTCAGGAATGGGGCGGCTATGAGGATTTGCTTGCCTCTCTCAAATCTGGATATTTTCAGGTGCCGGTCAGAGAAATTGATGACTTGGAACTCTTTGTCAAACAAAGGGGATGGAGAAAGGTTCAAAAATGGCAAGAGGCCCTCTTGACTCAGTCGCTGAAAAGTGGGAATGACGGTGTTTTTCGACTTCTGCAAGAGGGGACAAAGAGGCGAAGAAAAAACAGTGTTGAAAAACACTGGACGACACTGTTTGCAACATTAAAACGCACAGGGTATTTTCATAAATTTCAATTGCGGGATGCGCAGTTGGAATCTGAGGCGATACGGACAGAACATCAATCTATTTGGCGGGGTTTTGAAGCCGTGATTGACCAGATGCTTGCTTTACATGGCGATCAAGCCATTGACGCGAAAACCTTCCGAGACCAGTTTGCCCTGGGTTGCCAATTGGTTCGAATTGGTGTTTTGCCTGCGGTAAGCGGGGAGGCCAATGTTCGGGATTTCTTGCGCAGTCGTTCAATAAAGAAAGGCTACACCATTGTATTGGGCATGAATGAAGGGAAATTCCCTGCTGTAGATCAAGCCAGCGGCTATTTTGACTTTGAAGAGCGGGAATGGCTGGCAAATCATGAAGTAAGCATGGGAAACACCCGCAATTTTCAATTACAGATGCAAGAGCTGGCGCTTTATCAAGTCCTTGCCAAAACATCGCAAGAGCTGATCTTTCTTTGGAGTCGCAAGGATCGGAATTTCGATGCACTTACACCGAGCGGATGGCTGGTTGATCTTGTGCGGGAAGGCGTGCTTAAGGAAGCCCGCGTATCATGGAAAGACTTGATGCATGCACCGGGAGAAGCGACACGGTTTTGTCGAAAAGTACTTCGGAAAATGGCTGACGATGTGGCGGTTTCTCAGGAAGAACAAAAAATGGCTAAGTCTGTTTATTCCGATCTTGCCGCAGAAGAACAGAAAAAAATGATGGCCCTGATTAATTATGGCAATCAGGTTGAATCCTTAGAGGAAGCTTTGGTTGGAGCGCTTTATGAAAGAAATGAGACGTCGATTACAGAACTCGAGCGACATAATCAATGTCCCTTCGCTCATTTTATTGCCTATGGAATCGGTCCGAAAGAGTTGAATCCTTATCGTATTGAGGATCCTGACGTAGGGCAAGTTTTACACGATTTGATGGAACTTGGCGTTGGGGCATACCTTGAAAACCAATTGGATTTGGACAGCTTGGAAGAAGGCGTAAAGGAATTTGCCGATCCCTATTTGGAGGCTTACCGCGATGGACTTTTTCAGACAAGCCGTACCAACCAATACATTGAAAGGCAGATTCGTGGGTCTATTATAGCGTCGCTTGGCCAGCTTATGGTTCAGAAGTCATCCAGCCGATTTGAGACAGTTGGGCAGGAAATCCGGTTTGACAGAGAGGCGGGAAGTTTGAAACCTTTGCAAGTTCAGCTGGAAAGCGGGAAAAACGTTTCGGTTTGCGGTCGTATTGACAGGATGGATCAATATGAAGCGAATGGCATGACCTATCTGCAGGTGATTGACTACAAATCCGGCAGACACCCAATTGATTGGAAAGAAATGATTGAAGGGATTCATCTGCAATTGCCTACCTACTTGAACGTATGCATGCAAAATGGAAGGAATGAGACGCAAGTAGCAGCAGGACTTTTTCATTATTATTTGGATAAGCCTCTGCCGACTTTGACTTCCGGGTCTGGCTTGGATGAACAAATTCGTGATTTCTATCGCATGCGCGGCTATGCATTGGCTGACAAGGCGGTTATTGTGGGCATGGATGAGGAAATTTTGCAAACCGGTGTTTCAAAGGCTCTTTCTGCTCGATTGAAGAAAGATGGAAGTCTTGGAAAAAGCGCGCAGTTGATCCATGAAGAGAAGATGCAAATGCTGATGTCAAAAAATATAGAGGCAATAGAAGACGTGGTGCAGGATATTTACAAAGGGAAAATTCGGATTCAACCATATGAAAAGCATGGAGTTCATGCCTGCGATACTTGTTCCTATGGTGCGATCTGTCAGTTTGATCCAAGTTTTTCGGAGAATGAAACTCGAGATTTGGAGCAGATGGAGGGCCGAGACGATGAGATGGACTGAAGAACAGGATTTAGCAATTCACAGTCGCCAGAATCAGATTTTGGTTGCTGCAGCAGCAGGTTCGGGCAAAACAGCGGTACTGTCGGAGAGAATACTGCGCATTCTTCGAGAAGGTGGTGAGTTGTCTCAAATGCTGGTTGTGACCTTTACCAATGCTGCGGCGGAGGAAATGAAGGGCAGAATTCGAAAAAAAATTCGAGAAGAACAAGGCAAATCCCCGAAGAATGGATTTTGGCAAAAGCAGATTGATCAATTGGAATGGGCATCCATTCAAACTTTTCATAGTTTCTGCAAGAAAGTAATTGATCAAAATCTTTATCTTCTTCCTTTTGATAAAGGGTATTCTTTGATTCAACAACAAGAGCGAGACCGGATTCGAATGGATGAGATCCGAGCCATGCTTGAACGTCATTATGATTCAGAGCGAGAAGAGGTCCAGGCGATCTTTTCCCAGTATCGTACACCAAAGTCGGATCGAAGGCTTCTTGAACTTATTGACAGGCTTCAGAATTTTCTGCAGCGAAATCCCGATCGCAAAGTTGCCATGACATCACAAGCAGGCTGGGAAGACTTGCTCAGGGAAGAAGCCTTTTTGCTGCTGGATTCTTTGGAAAAGACACAGCTTTTGCAGCTTGAGCTATGTGAGAAACCTGGTGGCCCCAAGAAGTACTTGGCGGCAATTGAATCGGATATTGCCCTAACAAAAGGAATCATGAAAATTTTGCATTCCAAGGATTATGGTCAACTGAAGGACTTGTTGCCATTGCAGTTCAAGCGATTTTCATCGATTCGAAAAGCAGAGAAAGCTGAATTGGATGAAAGGCTGATCCAAGCGGTAAAAAGGCAAAGAGACGCAACGAAGAAAAATTTGAAAAATTGGACAGAAAACTTGATCTTGCCGATTGTTCAGTGGCAGACAAGTGGGATGATGACCGAACAGGCGAATGCATTGCTGTATCTTGCAAAAGAGTTTGATGAATCCTTGCGGCAAAGAAAAGTGCGTGACGGTGTGATGGATTTCGATGATTTGGAAACTTATGCCTATCAACTGCTTAAAATTCCAGCGGTGGCAAGACGGATTCAAAAGCGCTATCGGACCATTTTTGTGGATGAATATCAGGACACCAGTGAGATGCAGGAAGCGGTCTTAAATTGTATGAATCAGGAAAGCCAGGTTTTCTATGTAGGTGATGGAAAACAGAGTATTTATCAATTTCGAGGTGCCACGCCACGTCTTTTTCTCGATAAAATGGATGGAAAAAATGAGGGAGTAACCGGGATTCGCTTGAATCATAATTTTCGATCGAGCGAGTCAGTCATAGATGGAATTAATGCCTTCTTTAATCAGAGGATGACGAAAGAATTTGGCGGGGTAGCTTATCGGGAAACCGACCAACTGAAAGCGGGGTTGACATCCATCGGCAATGAAAAGCCTCAGTTTGTGGTTCTCAAGGGAGAGGCTGGGCAAGAGGCAGAAGTGCTTTGGGTGACGGACCAGATTCAACGGTTATTGGATCAGGGACATCAGCCGGCAAGTATCGCCGTACTCGCTAGATCGCTTCAACCCATTCAGGAGGCTTATCGCAATGCATTTCAAAAGAAGGGAATTCCTTTTCAAACCTCTCAGCCTTACAATTCCAAGGATTTGATTGTGATTGAAATGTTTCAGGCGCTCTTGTTCTATTTGAACGGCGGTATTTCTGATGAGGCCTTTCTAGCGGTGATGCGGTATCCGCTTTGGAAGTTTGAACCTGCTGAAATGGCAAAGATTCGGATTGAGTACCCAGGTATTCGATTTGAAGCAGCTGCAAGAAAATATTCGAAGGAGAAAAAAGATACGCTTTCGAAAAAGTTAACGGATTTATTTCAAGAGATGGATGCCTTGCGAGAGCAAAGCTGTCAACTTCCTTTGGGAGATCTGCTTGATGATATCCTGGATCGAAATCGGTTAGCGGATACGATTTTGGCTATGCCGGACGGACAACAAAAACATTTTGGGCTTCGCGCCTATGTGGATTCATTGAAAGACAGGGTGGAAAGAAAATCTTTAAGTCTTCACCATCTATGCATGCTAATTGAAGAGGAAAGACGGGAAGGGATTACATATCCAATTCCTTCTGTACAAGGAGATCAAGGTGTTCGCCTGATGACCATACACGGAAGCAAAGGCTTGGAATTTGATACTGTTTTTTTGGTTCATGCGGGACAGCCGGCCAATCTATTTGACTTAAAGCAGTCGGTCTTGATTCATGAGGATTTTGGGCTTGCCATGACAACTTTCGACAAGGCTCAAGAAGCGATTCGAATTCCTCTGGAAAGAAACATTGCACAGCAGGTTGTGAAACGGCAGCAAATCAGTGAAGAGCTTCGGATTTTTTATGTGGCTATGACAAGAGCGGTTGAACGCTTGTTTGTTGTTGCGCATGACCGGCAGCCTGAACGAACGCGTGACAACCGAGCCTATCTTTCTACGGTGGCCGGCGGCATGGACTATCCCAGCCTGTATCATTGGATGCTTGGCGCGGGAATGGATCAGAACCCAAACTGGGAATATGTAGAGGATGAGTGGACTGTCAATGAAGCCGTTGAGATCTCTACAATTGCGTCTTTTTCATTATCGCCTGACCAAGGGATGAAGGTTGCGGAAGATACAGAAGTTTATGGGGCAGACCGACTGAAGAAACGAAAGGTGAATCTAACAGAATGGATACAGGGACAAGAAAAGAGACAGATTCTTTTTCAAAAGAACTCAGAGGCAATTGAGCGAGGAAATGCCTTTCATGAAGTATTGGAAAAAATTCCTCTGTCCGACTATTCTAGGCTTGAGGATGCAATGATTGCAATTGATCGACTTTCCCTCAGTCGTCAGATTACAAGACAGACAGCTGATTTAGTCAGTGGGGAAGACTTGTTTCGATGGAATCGGTCAGAACTGGGACAAAGGATTCTGGCTGCCGATCAAGTCTTGAGAGAAAAGGCTTTTGTGGGCCGGCTGCCGGATGATGCGGACGCACTCTATGCCCAGGGAAAGATCGACTGTTTGTTTTTGGAAAAGGACCAGTGGGTGATCGTGGATTACAAGCATCACTTTTCAAGGGATCTTTCGGGAGCGGCCAGTCAGGTGAAAGCCTATGCGCAACTTTTGCGCGACTGTTTCGGGCTGGTGATAAAAGAAGCCTATTTATATGAATGGGACAGCGGCATGGTTTTGCAAGTGGATTTGAATTGATTATGATGCGCAAAGGGTGGTATGAGTATTATACATGAACGCAAAGGAGGGGAATGTATGCTATTCAAAACCTATTTAGCGCAACGCAAATCGTATCGTTCTTATCAGGATCATGATGTGGATGAAGGTACATTAAGTCAACTTAAGTACTATATGGAACAGCTTAATGAGACCTTTGGAGAGAATTGGTTCGCCCTGTCGTTTTTCCAAAATGGAAAAGAGATTGTTGAAAAGCTTGATGGAAAGGCTGGCTATCACGGAGTGATGATCGAAAGTCCGCATTATGTGGGCTTCAGTGTGAAAAATGACAGCCCTGAAGCTTACTTGTGGGGTGCGTATGCATTGGCGGCGCTGGAAAAAAAGGCTTTTGAACTGGATGTCGAAAGCTGTTGGGTTAGTTTGTCGGACACGTCGGAAGCCTTGCGGGGCAGTTTGACGGAAGATCCGCAAGAAGTAACCCAGATCTTACTGGCCATTGGCTATGGAAAGGATCACCTGCCCTATCGGCCCAATGAAACGGCGAATCGTCTGCCATTAAGCAAATTGGTTTTCGATGAAGATTTGGACCATCCTTTTGATTTGGAAAAACTGGCTTCCTGGGGTATTGAAGACTTGTTCCATTATGTACGAAATGCGCCTTCGACCTACAATCGACAACCATGGCGATTTGTTATTCGGGAAGGCAAGGTATGGTTGGCCATGGAATCCTTTAAAGAGGAAAGTGAGTATTTTGATGCAGGCATTGTGATGTTTCTATTTGAAGGCCTAGCCGCTGATGACAATTATGTTGGAAAGTGGAAGTTAGAACCCATGCATGAAGAGCAGGGCGTGTATTTTATAGCGACTTATCATCTCTAATCTTTTCGTTTACAAATTTCTTGATCCGTGATATACTCTTTATGGTTTATTACCTTACCGCGGCAAACTTTAGGGAGGTATTCAAACAATGGCAAGAATGAAAGGACCACGTTTCAAGGAATGTCGTCGATTGGGATTGAACGTTTACGGACATCCAAAAGCGATGAACCGCGCGAAGCGTGGAACAAGTCGAGCAGACAGAAAGTTATCAAGTTACGGTGAGCAGTTGCTGGAGAAGCAACGTCTTCGTACCTACTACAATGTAATGGAGAAGCAATTCCGTAAGTATGTTGAGCAAGCGATCAACTCTGACGGTGTAACAGGTGAAGTCCTGGTACAAACGCTAGAGCGTCGATTGGACAATATGGTTTACCGAATTGGATTCGCAAATTCGATCCGTCAAGCACGTCAAATGGTTTCCCATGGACATATCTTGGTAAACGGAAAGAAAGTCGACATCGCTTCTTACATGGTAAAAGTAGGAGACGAGATTTCTCTTCGTGAAAAATCACGAAAGAATGATTTGTTCGCAGCGAATCTTGAGAACGCAAACTTCAGCGTAAATTACTTGACTGTTGATCGCAAGAACTTTACAGCGACTTTGGCAAGCATGCCTAGCCGTTCAGAAGTTCCGATCCAGATCGAGGATCAGCTGGTAGTTGAATTCTACTCTCGAAAACTGTAAAAAGAGAAGCGCATCGCGCTTCTTTTTTTCATACCGAATTTCAGACAGATTTAATTAAGCAAAGGAGGCTGTATGAAAAAGAGTGGAGAAATCTTGTTAGGCGTTCTCTTGTGTGTGGCTTCATTGATTTTTTTCGCCTATGTGGCTTTATTCCAATTGGGAGACCAGGATGCGTTTTTAATTCGTCAAATTGAGGACAATCGCTTGGAGGAAGTTGTAGGTCTGGATCAATCGACGATTGTGCGTGCATACAACCAGATTTTTGATTTTTCTGAAGGCAAGCGGGATTCTTTAACGGAGCCGATGGATTCATTTGCCTATTCTCAAAAAGAGATCCATCATATGGAAGATGTAAGAAGCTTGTTTTTACTACTCCGAAGACTGGCTTGGATTTCAATGGGGATTATTGGACTCGTGGGCTATTTTATCTTGACAAAGCGGATGTCGGGTGTGACAATATTGGTGAGTTCATTTGCAACGGCCCTTGCGATTGGAATCGGAGCCGTCTTGGCAATGAATCAATTCCAAGCAGCCTTTGTTCGATTTCATGAATTGTTATTCAGCAATGAATTGTGGCTCTTGGACCCACGAACTGATTTTCTGATTCAAATCATGCCACAGGCATTTTTTGTTGAAACAGCAAAATGGTTGTTTGCAAGGATTTTGATTGGATATGGATTGCTTCATGCCTTGCTTGGAGCAATTTATAAATATAATAATGTGACGGCAGAGTAGATCAATTGCGTCAAGTGCCTGGGGATGGGATGTCGCCTCAGGACGAAGGAGAAATCCGCGATGATTGGTCGCGTCCACTGCTGCATTAGAGACCCTTTCTTTGATGCAGCCTTGCTGCACAAAGGGAGGTTTTTTTATGAACAGAGAAGGATCATTGAAAAAAATGATCATGGCGGCATTCTTGATTGCGTTGAGCATCGTATTAACTAGAATGTTGTCAATTACAACCCCGTTTTTCCGAATTGGATTTGGAAGCGTACCTATTATGATTGCTGGAATTGTGTTAGGGCCGCAAACGGGTTTTTTAGTTGGGGGTATAGCGGATCTGGTGGGATTCATGATCAGCCCAATGGGGTCCTTTATGCCTGGCTTCACCCTCACATCCGCATTGACCGGTGCCATACCCGGCATTTTGTGGAAAATCACAGCCCAACGTCAAGAACCTTGGGAGCGGAAGCCAATCTGGACAGTGCTTTTGATTTTCCTTGTTGGAAGTGGTGCTGCATTGTTCCGCATGGGTTCACTGCGATGGGAAAGCGGGCAGTTGATCGCAGGTGATGTGGCGATCGCATTCTCGCATTTGGCGATTACGGTAATTGCCCTGGTGTTGCTGCTTGTTTTTACCATCTTTCGGATGAGAAGTGGAAAGCAGGAATACAGCATGGCGAGATTGCTGCTCGTTGTATCGATCACCAATGTGCTTTGTTCGATTGGGTTGAACACATTGTGGCTAAGCATCTTGTTCGGCAAGGGATTTCTGGCGCTTCTGCCGGCGCGAATCGTGGTTAACTTGATTACGATCCCTGTGCATACAATCGTAATCTATCATTTATCTCGAACTTTTTCAGTTTTTGAACGATAATCAGCCTTCGGGCTGATTTTTTTGTTTTTTTTGTGGTAAGATATGGATAAGAGTATTTTTTATTTCTTACCTAATTTTGCATTTCATGACAAAAAAGTTGAATAACCAACAAAAAAGGGAATATAATAGAATAAATAGGAAAAGATTACAGTTAGCAAGGAGATCGAGATGAAAACAAACTTTCCATTCAGGTTGAAAAGAAGAAAATGGATCCGCTGGGTAGGTGCGATGCTGATATTCCTGCTTGCATCCGGTACAGGATTTGCTGCTTCGGCGACAAATTACGATGACTATGTCAACCATAATTATGAGAAGCTGTCGATTGATATGAATCAATGGGATATGATGGTTCGGTCTTTTTCGACAACTGAGAAGATTACAAGGGAAGAATTTGCTAAACTCTTGAGTCTAACCTTCCATTTAAAGACGCCGATTATGGAAAAGCCAACTTTCTCTGATGTACAGCCTGAGGATTGGTCTTTTCAGTATGTGGAAGCGTCAAAAGATTACTTAACCGGATATTTTCCACCTAACGGAGAGGCTTTTTATCTGCCAACTGAATGGGTGCGAAGAGAGGACGTAGCGGTTGCGCTTGTCCGTGTCTTAGGCATTGAAACACAAAACACTCCTGCGGGCGGAGCAGCATCCTTTTCAGATGTTGATACCGTATCGCCTCAGCTGGTGGATGAGGTGGAGCAAGCCATTCAGTACAATCTGATTACAACAAATGCGGATGGCGATTTCCGCGGCACCAGTTATGTAGATAAAGAAACAGCAATCAATCTTGTTTATCGATCTTTGAAAACTTCCTATACGCAAAACTATATTGACAATACCAACATCGCTTTGGATGTCACCATGGACAAAGAAGTCTATGAAAACATGCTGATGATTTCCGGTTCGGTTGATGAAGGCACCCGTGTCTATATCAACGAGGATCCGGTAGCTGTATATGGCGGCTCCTTTGAAGAAACAGTCTTGTTGAATGAAGAAGGAATTCATGAATTCACAATTGAAGCAGTTACAACAAACGGTCGAAGCCGTAAAGAGACCCGTTATGTACAGTATATGATTGAAAATGCCAATATCGAGTTCTATCGATTCAAGGGCGTTTCAGACGAACAAACAATAATTCTCCGCGGCAAGGTGGATACGGCAGGTGTTCCGACAAGACTCTATGTGGATGACTATGAGTTGAACCTGGGTTCTGACGGTGAATTCAGCATTCCATATCAATTGGATGTTGGAGACAATGTCATCACCTTTATTACAGAGAATGATTTTGGCAAGACAACCAGCGTGAAGAAATATGTTCGCTTTGAGCCTGCGGCACCAGAATTGATCGGCGTGGCGCAATATCCGGAGCTGGTCAAGGATAAAACCATCGAAATTCGTGGTGAAGTCCGTGATGCCAATGACGATGATCCAGTTTTGATTGTCAATGACGATTTAATTGCAGTTGACAGCAATGGCGAGTTCGCTGTTAAAGTCCGCTTATCGCCAGGCAAAAACCGAATCTTGTTTGAAGCGAAAAACAAATACAATCAATCAACCGAGTATGAAAAAATCATAGAATTTGATCCTGAAGCGCCGGAAATGGAGATCTATGTTGCTGAGCAAACCAGCAAAGCCCGCATTACGGCCAAGGCGAAAATTACCAATATGGCCTATAGTCCGGCTGTTATGAAAGCGCGTATTAATAATGAATATGTTGAAGTTGACAGCAGTGGTTATTTTGAATCTCAAATCAGTCTGGAAGAAGGCATGAATACCATTGTATTTGAGGTAGAGGATCCGGATGGATTGAAGACAACTGTTGAAAAGACGATTGTATTCAAGATTGGCAGTCCTAAATTGTCCATTGACGATATCAAGGAGACCAGCAGTGGTGCATTTATCATCAGCGGCCATGTTTATGACGAATCGGATCGAAGCCCTACTGTAACGGTGAATGGGGAGAAGGTTCGTGTCGATTATCTGGGCAATTGGAAGTATCTATTAGAAACTGATGCGCCGGAAGATGAAGTCATTGTTGTTCGAGCAGTGAATGCCTTCGGCAAAGAAACGATTGTGGAAAGTAGAATTAAATAGGTTGTGAGGGCAATCCTTTCTTAGGAAAGGATTGCTTCTATTTTGGAGGAAATATGAGCATACGTGTTTTTGGGCATCTCAATCCGGATACGGATTCGATCACATCGGCGATTGTGCATGCCTACTTATTGAATCAAACGGGAGAAGATGCAAAACCGTATAGACTGGGGGACATCCCTTCAGATGCTGATTTTGTTTTGCGTTATTTTCAGGTACCGGATCCTGAACTTTTGGAAGATGTTCGTGTACAGATTCGTGATATCGAATACGACAAGCCGCGTGGAATTTTACCGGAGCAATCCTTGCTGGCGGCATATCGCAAGATGGAGAAAGAAGCGATTAAAACCCTGCCGGTTATCGATCGAAGCAAAAAACTCGTTGGAATTGTAACCATGAAAGATATTGCCATGTCCTTAATTCAAGGGGAGACAAAAGCATTAAATACATCAATTAATAACTTGCTGATCGATTTGGATGCGGATGTGCTTTCTGGGAAAATGCGCGAAATTCAGGGACGAGTGGGGATATTGACATATGAAGAAGAAACCATATTCAAATCGAAGCTTTTGAGTCGATATGATGTATTGGTGGTCGGGGACCGCTATCGCTTGATTGAAGCGGCAATTGAAGCCAAGCCAGCTTGTCTGATTGTAACGGGTGGCGCATCGCTTCCTGATGATTTGATTAGAAAAGCGGAAATGAATGGTGTGAATTTGCTGGTGACCCCTTATGATACCTATCAGACAAGCCGCGTGCTGCATCAAAGCAACTCCGTTGGTGCCATGATGAAGGCCAATCATATTATGCGATTCACCGAAGATGATTATTTGGATGATTTTGCAGAAACTTTGCGTCATTCCAAGCATGCCAATTTTCCCGTTGTTGCGCAAGATGGGCGATACAAGGGCATGTTGAGCCGCAAGCATTTGTTTCCATCAGGCCGTAAACGGGTTGTGCTTGTGGATCATAACGAGTACGAGCAAAGTGTAAAAGGGATTGAACAAGCTGAAATTGTGATGATTGTTGACCATCATAAAATTGGCAACATCTCGACTATGAAGCCTATTCATTTTAGAAATATGAAGGTGGGAAGTACCAATACGATCTTATATCAAATGTATCGGGAGCAAAGGGTGCAAGCGCCAGAATGGATTTTGGGACTGATGCTGAGCGGGATTATCTCGGATACCTTGATGCTTCAGTCGCCAACCACAACCAAGCTGGATGTGGAAACAGTAGAAGCGATTAATGAAGTGCTTCAACTGGATTTGGAAGGTTATTCGCATCAATTGTTCTTAGCAGCTTCTCAGCAAATGAGCCAAGATCCCAAAGAAATGCTTGAACAGGATTACAAAGAATTTTTATGTGATCTGGGCCGATTTGGTGTGAGTCAGGTGTTTACGTTGGATGATGTGGGTGTGGAAAAGAAGCGGGAAGCCTTATTAGGGGCTTTAAGTCAAAAGATTTCAGAAAGAGGGTTGGTGCTTTCCATACTAATGGTGACGGACATATCAAAACGTGGAAGCTATCTGTATTATGCGGAAGGAACGCGAGAAGTTTTTCGACAGATTTTTGGCAGTGAAAAACAGGGGTTGTTTTTTGAACGGGTTGTATCTCGAAAACAGCAGATCATCCCTCGGATTTTAGAGTCGATTCATTTAATTCAAGAATAAAGAAAGGCGAATCTTCCATTGAAGATTCGCCTTTTTTTATACATTGAATCGAAATTCGACAACATCGCCGTCTTTCATAATATATTCTTTGCCTTCCAAGCGGAGTTGACCCAGTTCTTTGGCTTTGGCAAGCGTGCCGCATTCGACCAATTGATCAAAGTGAATAATTTCAGCCCGAATGAAGCCTCGTTCAATATCGGAATGAATTTTTCCAGCAGCTTGAGGTGCTTTGGTTCCCTTTTTAATGGTCCAAGCGCGGGTTTCTTTTTCACCGGCAGTCAGATAGGAAATCAAACCCAAAAGAGAATAGCTGGCGCGGATTAGCTTGTCCAGACCGGATTCTTGCAGGCCTAAGTCTTCCAAAAACTCTTGTTTTTCTGACTCGTCAAGCTCTGCGATTTCCGATTCGATCTTGCCGCAGATGGTAATCACTTCGGCATTTTCGATTTTTGCTCGGTCGCGAACAGTGTCTACATGGGGATTGCCTTCCAGCAAATCATCTTCAGAGACATTGCAAACATACAATACAGGCTTGGATGTCAGCATGTTGAACCCGCGAAGCATGAATCTTTCATCATCATCCAGATCCAAAGAACGTGCTGGTTTTTCCTCGGCCAATACAGCCTGCACACGCTTTAATAGGTCCAGTTCCTTTTTTAAGGTTTTATCACCTTTTGCCATTTTTTCTGTTTTATTGACACGTCGTTCAATGATTTCCAGATCCGACAGTATCAATTCGAGTTCGATAATTTCAATATCCCGAATTGGGTCAATGCTGCCTTCAACATGGGTTACATTTTCATCTTCAAAGCATCGAACAACATGAACGATTGACTCGACTTCGCGAATATGGGAAAGGAACTTATTTCCTAATCCTTCACCGTTGCTGGCTCCTTTTACAAGACCGGCAATATCATAAAATTCAATCGCAGTTGGAATGATTTTTTTTGATTGGAAAATTTCAGCCAATTTGTTCAATCGAGGATCAGGCACGGCTACGGTACCTACATTGGGCTCGATTGTGCAAAATGGGTAATTTGCGGATTCAGCGCCAGCGGCGGTAATCGCATTAAACAATGTGCTCTTTCCTACATTCGGTAGGCCAACAATTCCTAGTTTCAAACGAATTCCTCCTTGTCTATAACAGATGAATTATATCGCAATTGTCAGTCTTGAGCAAGGGTTTGACACTACTTTCTTGCCAAACTATAATAAGGAGTGACGAAAAGGAGATGAGAAGATGGACCGAGTAGCTTTTGAGATATTTGGAGTTTCTGTGATGTGGTATGGTGTGCTGATTGCCATTGGGATGGCATTGGGTATTATTTTGGCTTTGAGAAGGGCCAAGCAAGTAGGTTTTCTGGAAGATGATCTGCTGAATGTACTCTTGTTTGCAATTCCGAGTGGGATTGTGGGCGCTAGAGTCTATTATGTAATATTCAACTGGTCTGCATATCAAGGAGACTGGTCCAAGATTTTAGATGTTCGCGGCGGCGGGCTTGCCATTCATGGCGGATTAATTGGCGCCATTCTCGTAGCATGGATTTACTGTAAACGAAAGCAATTGTCGATTTTGCAAGTTTTGGACATTGCGGCACCCAGTATTGTTCTTGGTCAGGCAATTGGCCGCTGGGGCAATTATATCAACCAGGAAGCGCATGGGGGACCGACGGATTTGCCATGGGGCATTTTGGTAGATGGTGTCAAGGTTCATCCGACATTTTTGTATGAATCGTTGTGGAATGTTGGCGTTTTTCTTTTGCTGGTTTTTCTTAGGGATCGCAAATTAGCCGGCAACGGACAAACCATAGGCGGATACTTGGTATTTTACTCGCTGGGCCGTGTCTGGATTGAGGGCTTGCGCACAGACAGTTTGATGTTGGGACCCTTTCGTGTTGCCCAATTAATTTCTCTAGCCATGATTGCCATGGGGGTAATTTTAATCGCGCGAGGGAAGAAGGAAGCGTTGGAATAGTTTGCAAAAGACAATAAAAAGAAGTGGAAAAGATAATGATGTCACTCACTGGAGAGGCATCATTATTTTTTATGAAAAAAATATCTGAAAATTCACAATTTCCAAATTAGGATTCCTTTACAAGGAATAGGAAAAGTAGTATAATGTGGTTATAAGTGGTAGAAAGTGTCACAAAATGGGTTGCTTTTTCCGGAAAAGTGGTGATTTTCATGTTTATCGGCAATTATCAACATGGATTTGATACGAAAGGGCGGATTATTATTCCGTCGAAGTTTCGTGCTGCCCTGGGGGAGCGATTTGTGATTACCAGAGGATTGGATAATTGCATTTTTGTATATCCAAGGGAGGAATGGGAAATCTTTGAAGGTAAAATTAAAGCCTTGCCTTCCACCAAGGATTCGCGTGCTTTTTCCCGATTCTTTTTTTCCGGCGCTTCCGAATGTGATGTGGATAAGCAGGGAAGAATTCTGGTACCAGGCCATTTGCGTGAGTATGCTAAAATTGACAAGGACGCAGTGGTGATTGGTGTGGCCAATCGTGTAGAAATATGGTCTCAAGATGCATGGGCGGAATACAATGAATCAGATTTGTTAAGTCCGGATAACATTGCTGCGAAAATGGAAGAGTTAGGTGGGTTATAATATGGAATTTTCACATGTCAGCGTCATGCTGTATGAAACAGTCGATGGACTGAATATAAAACCGGATGGTATTTACGTTGATGGGACCATGGGTGGTGCCGGTCATACGCAGGAGATTGCGAAACGGTTAACAACCGGACGTGTCATCGCCATTGATCAGGATCCTGATGCCATTCAGAATGCCAAAGCGCTGGAGATTGAAGCGCAAGGCAAGATTACCGTTGTGGAGAATAATTTTAAAAACATTAAAATTGTTTTACGCCGCTTGGGCATTCAAGAGATTGACGGCATGATCTTGGACTTGGGCGTATCCTCTCATCAGTTTGATACGACAGACAGAGGCTTTTCTTACTTGTATGATGCCAAGCTGGATATGCGCATGTCTCAATCAGGATTGAGTGCTTGGGACATTGTCAATACTTATGATGAAGAACGGCTGGCGGATGTAATCTACCAGTATGGGGAAGAACGTTATGCTCGTCGCATTGCGAGAAAGATTGTAGAGGTTCGTGCAACAAAGTCGATTGACCGGACTTTGGAGTTGGTTGAAGTTATTCGAACGGCGATGCCAGCGCAAGCGCTTAGGGCAAAAATCCATCCTGCTCGTCGTACTTTTCAAGCCTTGCGAATCGAAGTGAATAATGAGTTGGGTTTATTGAAGCAGGCGCTTGAGAATATTGTTTCTGTTTTAAAGCCCGGTGGAAGAGTCTGTGTGATTACATTCCATTCCTTGGAAGATCGCATCGTCAAAGAAACCTTCCGGTATTTACAGCAGGATTGTATTTGTCCCAAGGAGTTTCCTGTGTGCCAATGTGACAAGCAACAAGAGGTCAAGGTCATCACGAGAAAACCAATTCTGCCTTCTCCTGAGGAAATTGAGGGGAATCGGCGGTCAAGAAGCGCTAAGTTACGGATTGCAGAAAAGATGGAGGTGCAGAAATGAAACGATGGGGAATCGGCATATTGACAGTCGGAATTTTGTTCGGTCTTTGTTTTGGCGTGCTATCGTTGATTTTCCAAAGCGCCGAAATTGAAGCGCAAAACGAGATTCGTTCTTTGGACAAGCAAATTCGAACGCTTACGGAAGAACAGCGGGTCTTGGATGTGGAATTAGACAGACTGGCGAAAGAAATCGACTTGGAAAGGGTTGCGAAAAAGATTGCTATGGATTATCCTAGTTCTCAACAGGAAGTGATTCTTGCCATGGGAGATGGCATTTCAGCTTATGATGGAGTGGTGTTGGCTGCTAGGAGATAAGGATCATGAATAAGCAAAGATTGAAATTGAATCGACGGATTCTGTTAATGGCGCTTCTGATTTATGGAGCGCTTTTTGTCGTTGTTGCAAGGCTGGGGCGGGTACAGCTCTTGGAAAGTGGAGAAAGAACCGATAAAGCCTATGCGCAATGGACCAAAGATTATTGGACTCAGGGCGAAAGAGGCAAAATCTATGACCGGGAAGGGAAAGTGCTGGCAGAAAACATTGTTTCACAAATTTTGGTTGCCACACCGGAAATGATTGAGGACTCATCCGGATTTGCGGAAGCCTTATCAGTGATTCTAGATATGGAAAAGGACTCTATTATAGAAGCATTGGATACAGAGCGAACAGAAGTTGTCCTGTATGAAAATCTTTCATTGGATGAGATGGAAACATTGATGGAAAGTGACTTGTCCGGTATTGAAATCCGAAAGGTCAACAAGCGTTTTTATCCCTATCATCAGTGGGGATCGCATGTGCTGGGATTCACCAATTATGCTGGCGACGGCCAATACGGCTTAGAGCGGTTTTATAACGCTTATTTATCTGGAAGACCTGGACGTGTAATGAAGATGACGGATGCGGGCAACAACAATGTGCTCTTTAACATGGACCGCTCAATCCAGGCGGAAGATGGGCTGAACTTGATTACTTCATTGGACATGGAGCTGCAAGAAATGGCTGAAGACGAGGCGATCAGCATTGCGCAGAGAACTCAAGCCAAACAGGTTCAAGTTCTGGTTATGGATGTGAATCGTGGAGAAATTTTAAGTGCTGCCACTTTTCCCAATTATGATGGGAATCAACCCACTCAGTTTTTATGGGATCCGGAGTTGCCATCCGCTTTAAACGAAGAGGCGGTAGAGGTGTGGAATGACCGTGCCTTTTCAGAGAACAGCGATCAGATCTATCAATTGTGGAGAACACCCTTTATTATGGATAGTTATGAACCGGGTTCAACCTTTAAGACCCTGGTTGCAGCCGCCGCATTGGAAGAGGCGAGGGTTAATCAGACAGAAGGATTCTTTTGCGATGGATATGTTCGACAGATCAGAGGTGCTGATATCAGATGCTGGAGTTGGGAGCATCCCCATGGAGCCGAGACTTTTTCTGATGGGCTGGCCAATTCTTGTAATGAGGTCTTTGTAGAAATCGGCTTGCGTCTTGGCGTTGATACCTTATACCGATACATAGACCAGTTTGGACTTAACCGATTAACGGGAGTTGATTTAAGAGGGGAACAAATCGGTATTTATGCCAAACCCGAGGATATCAACCAAGTAGAGCTGGCAACCTTGTCTTTTGGGCAGGGATTTCAGTTAACACCCCTGCAGTTGCTTTCTGCATTTAACTCTTTGGTTAATGGGGGATATTTGATTGAACCACATTTTGTTACAAAAATCGCCAATGATGAAGGTCTTGTTGTAGAGTCTTTTGATCCCAATATCCTGCGCCAGTCAATATCAGTTGAAACATCGGAAGAAATGCGTTGGATGCTGAGAAAGGTAGTGGAAGAAGGGACTGGCAAGAGAGCGAATCTAGCCGGTTATGAAATTGGAGGCAAAACGGGTACTGCACAAAAATTGATAAACGGGACCTATGACGACGGTGCGGTTATTGCATCATTTATTGCGGCGGCACCCATGGACAATCCTCAATACAGTACGCTGATTATTGTTGATGAACCACAGGGAGAATTAACTGGTGGCGGCAGTACGTCAGGATATGCTTCCGCCAGATTGTTGGCCTTTTTACTAGACAAGGATGGGTATTCCAAATCGGAGTGGGAGTCGAAAAATGCACCCAATCTGATTGGGATGACCAAGGAAGAAGCCATTGAGCTTTTAAAGAAGGAGGGCATTCCTTATCGATTCACTGGAGACCCTCATTTAAATGGATTTGTCACTAGTCAATATCCTCAGCCGGGTGTTCTTCTGGAAGAGCGTATTTATCTGGATCTTCATATCGAAAAAGCGGAAATGGAAAGTTGATTTTTTCGAAGGGGAGAAGTATGATAGAAACAACAGATTAGCGCATGGGAGGAAGGAAATTGAGGCTAGGGGAACTGTTAAACCGAGTAAAGATTTTAAATACAATTGGTGATCTCGACAAAGAGATTGACAACCTTACATATGATTCTCGATCAATCGGTCCAAATGGGCTTTTTATCGCGGTATCCGGATTCAAGGTAGATGGGCATGCTTATATTGGTGAAGCGATCGCCAGCGGCGCTGCAGCGGTTGTGACGGAAAAGGAATGCCTTTGTTCACTGCTTGGTGATACAACTGCGATTCTGGTCGAGGATTCTCGCGCGGCCATGGCGACAATTGCCGCGAATTTTTACGGGAATCCATCGGGAGAGCTAGGTGTAATCGGAATCACGGGGACCAATGGGAAAACATCGACCAGCTATTTTGCCCAGCAACTATTGCAAGCCATGGATGGCAGTGTTGGTGTGATTGGCACCCTTGGCCTTTTTGTTGGAGAGAAAAAGCTTCCAATTTCCATTTCGACGCGTACAACGCCGGAAGCGATCGAGTTGCAGCATACCTTTAGAAGCATGATCCAGGGAGGCGCAAGTCGTTGCGTGATGGAGGTTTCTTCTCATTCCTTGGCATTGGAAAGGGTTCGGGATACGCGATTCCGACAAGCGGTTTTTACTAACTTAACGCAAGACCATTTGGATTTTCATCACACTATGGATGCGTATTTTGATGAAAAGAGAAAATTATTTATCCAGACCGATGGGAAAAAGATCATCAATTGTGATGATCCGTACGGGCTGAAGCTTTACAAGGAGTTTGAAGAGACAGCTTGTTCCTTTGGGCTGCATGGGGATTGGGATATTCGTGCAGAGCAGATTGAATTATCTGTGCAGGGATCGACTTTTGACCTGATTGTATATGACAAAAAGGCAAGTGTGAAAACTCAGCTGTTGGGCGAGTTCTCCATTTATAATCTACTTGCTGCGGCGGCCGTAGCCTATCATGAGGGGATGGGTTTTGATGAAATATGCAAAAAAATCCCTGAGGTTCATGGGATTTGTGGCCGTTTCGAGATCGTTGAGACCCCTACAGACTATTCTGTGGTTATTGATTATGCACATACACCGGATGGCATGGAAAAGGTGATCCAGGCAGCCAATGCCTTAACTAACGGGCGTGTGATTACGCTCTTTGGCTGCGGCGGTGAGAGGGATCGAACCAAGCGTCCAATTATGGGTAGAATTGCTGCTGAAGGCAGCGATATGGTCGTACTTACCTCTGACAATATGCGTTCTGAGGATCCTGTTCAAATTATTTCTGAAATTCAGAAGGGGATACCGCTTGATTATCAAAATTACATTTGCGAACCGGATCGGAGAAAAGCGATCACAAGAGCCTTGCACTTGGCCGAAAAGGATGATCTTGTCCTGCTCCTTGGCAAAGGTCATGAACGGTATCAGATTATTGGAAACCGTAAAGTTCCCATGGATGAAAGAAAAATTGTAAAAGAGTATTTTAAAAAGGAGCAGTAGACGAGAATGCGTATTTGGATTATGGCCGCACTTGCTTTTTTAGGTGCAACAATTACAGGGCGGACACTGTTGCCTTGGTTGATTCGACTGAAAGTGGGACAACATATTCGAGAAGAGGGCCCGCAAAGCCATTTAAAAAAGACAGGTACCCCAACCATGGGTGGCCTTTTCTTTTTGATTCCCCTGGGCGCTGTTATGTTGTTTGAGGGGATCGTACATCAAAGTTTCGAAGCGATTTTACTTTTCTTGGGCAGCTTGGGCTTTGCCGCGATTGGATTTGTTGACGATTATCAAAAAGTTGTAAAGAAAAGAAATCTGGGGCTAACAGCACGACAAAAGATTGCATTACAGACTGCTGTTAGTGTTTTAATAATATTACTGTACGCAAAGATTACAGGGAATTACACGGTACAAATCCCATTTTTTCATACGCAATGGTCCATGGGATTTTTCCTCTTCCTTGGATTTTCAACCTTTGTCTTTTTAGCGACGGTTAATAGCGTGAACTTAACAGACGGACTCGATGGACTGTCTTCCAGTGTAACGGTGGTTGTCTTGGCAGGATTTTTTCTGGCAAGTCGTTTGTTGGAAGTTTCAGACTCTATTAGTGTGATTGCCCTTGCTGCCATTGGCAGTTTATTGGGATTTCTGGTATACAACCGTTATCCGGCACGCGTATTCATGGGCGATTTGGGTTCATTGGGCCTGGGTGGCTTGGTTTCGGTTTTTGCGCTGCTTATGGGATTGCAATGGTGGATTCCCATTATGGGCTGCATTTATTTTGCAGAAGCCTTGTCGGTGATTCTTCAGGTTGCTTCCTTTAAGACACGGGGGAAACGTATTTTTCGCATGAGTCCTCTTCATCATCATTATGAGCTGGGTGGATTAAGTGAGAATCAGATTGTTTTGCGATTTTCTCTTGTCAGTTTACTTGCAGTTGTGATTGGGATCTTGGCAATTTAGGAGGCAGACATGAAAAAGGCGATCGTAATTGGATATGGAAAAAACGGACAGGGAAATCAGGAAGCGCTATGCGCGATGGGTTACCAAGTCGTGGTCTATGATGATCGTGAAGAAGTTTTAAGACAGATTAAGGAATTGGAGCATGTTACCGCATGGCAGGATCAAGAAGACTCAGAGGGGATCGACGTGGTTCTAAAAAGTCCCGGGGTGCCCACGGATCATCCAATTGTAAAACGATTGGCGGATGACGGCCATGAAATTCTTACAGATATTGAGTTTTTCTATCGAAACTTTTCTTTTCCCGTTATTGCCATAACCGGCACCAATGGCAAGACCACAACGACGACTTTGGTTGGAGAGATTTTCAAAAAAGCCAAGCGGCCGGTTTGTGTGGCTGGAAATATCGGAACGGGAATTTTGCCTTGTGCTGTTCAAGCGGAGCCGGGAACTTGGTTTGTTTTGGAATTAAGTAGTTTTCAGCTGGAATCGTGTGTCGATTTCAGATGTGGCTACTCTACCATTATTAACCTTCGACCTGACCATTTGAGTTGGCACGGTGGTTATGAGGCTTATAAGGCAGCCAAACGCAAGATCTGGGAAAATGCGGGATCGGGTGATCTGATTGTGGTGAATCAGGATGATTCAGAAGTGATCAAGGCTAGCCAGGGACTTTCTGCCAGGCAGATACCCATATCAATCGAGCGGGAATTAGACCTCGGATGTTTTATAAAAGATGGTGCTATGGTTTATCGGACCAAAGACGAATGCAAAGAAATTGCCAATTTGGATTTGATTTCGCTGCGAGGCAAGCATAATTTGCAAAATATTGCAGTTGCTAGCGCCTTGTCAATAGAGGCAGGGATCTCTGTTCAGGCGATTCGCGAAACCATTAAGGAATTTAAGGGCATTACCCACCGGTTTGAGTGGCTGGGCATGCACAGCAAGCGTGGTTTTTTCAATGATTCCAAAGGGACCAATACGGAAGCGAGCGCTGCGGCGGTACAAGCAGTGGAAGGTCCTAAGGTTCTGATCGGCGGAGGCTATGATAAGGGAGAAACCTTTGATTCATTCTTCGCTCTATGTAAAGAACATGAAGTTCATTCGGTCGTTTTGATGGGAGAAACAGCAAAGGCTATGCAGGAAGCCGCAAAAAAAGCGGGTATCCCATCTCTGGCATATGCCGAAGATATGGAAAAGGCAGTTGAGATTGCGATGTCACTTTCGAATGAAGGGGATTGGATCTTACTCTCGCCGGCTTGTGCAAGCTGGGATCAGTATCGCAATTATGAGGAACGGGGAGAAAAATTTCGTCAGGTTGTGATGAGAATTGAAGAAACTGTTTAATCGAAAGAAAATGGATTGGATGATTCTGGCACTGGTTGCGATATTGTCGATTTTAGGCGTCGTGATGGTCTATAGTGCAAGTATCCCAACGGCTTTGATTCAAAAAGATGGAGATTTGTATTTCTTTATCTCCAGGCATATTCAGTTTCTGTTTGTAGGATTTTTCTTGTTTTATCTAGCAAGCAGGATTCATTATCGTATCTACGAAAAATTCTCTGTTTTTCTTTACGTGGCTTCCATTGTTTTGGTTTTGCTGACCTTGTTTTCGCCCTTGGGGAAAGAAGTGAACGGCTCCAAACGCTTTTTGGAAATCGCGGGTCAGAGGTTGATGCCTGTAGAATTTGTAAAGATGGGTGCGATTCTGTATTACGCCAAATACCTGTCAAACTGTGAATTTAAATCCTTTGTCAAAGAGACCTTGCCTGCTTTGGGCATGATTGCTGTTACGGCTGGCCTGATTCTTTTGCAGGATGATTTAAGCTCTACCTTGACGGTTGCGGCAACCATGTTTGTTATGCTGGTTTGCGCGGGATTGAAATGGAGGGATTTTTTCCTTTCTGTAACAGTCGGCGGTCTTGCTGTGGCTGGAGTTTTTTATCGGGCTTATAAAAAAGAATCCTATCAATGGAAGCGAATCGACGCTTGGCTGCATCCGGATCAATATGGCGGCACGCTGAATTATCAGGTGAAACAATCGCTGTATGCCTATGCCCATGGCAGTTTGACCGGTGTGGGATTGGGAGAAGGAATTCAAAAGTATTATTATTTGCCATACCCTTATAATGATTTTATTTTTTCGGTACTGGCGGAGGAACTGGGTTTTATTGGTGCCATCGGCACAATTTTTATTTATGGTATATTGATTTGGACTGGGCTTCGCATTGCCATGCGGACCCAAAACCGTTACGGCGCATTGCTTGCTGTTGGCATTACTGCGCTTTATGCTTTTCAAACGATCATTCATATCGGCGTTGGAATTGGGCTCTTGCCTAATACGGGAGTGGTGCTTCCATTGATCAGTTACGGTGGGACAGCCTTGCTGACCTTTTTGTCAATGGCCGGTATTTTAGTAAGTGTTTCAATCAGTGAATAAGGGGGAACCATGCGATATATTATAAGCGGAGGGGGTACTGGAGGTCATATTTATCCAGCACTTGCTCTTGTTGAAGAGATAAAAAAGCAAGACAAAGAGGCGGAGATTCTGTATGTGGGAACACCCCATGGCATGGAAAAAGAGTTGGCGGAGTCAAAAGGCCTTCAATACCGTGCAATTTCCGTTCAAGGCTTTAGGCGAAAGTTGGGCTGGCAAACGGTTCAAACCTTAGCGGTTCTGGTAAAGGGAGTTTGGGGTGCTTTTCAGACCATTCGGGACTTTAAGCCGGATGTGGTTATCGGCACCGGTGGCTATGTGAGTGGGCCGATTGTAATGTTGGGATCCTTGAAGCGAGGTGTTTTTACCGCGATTCAAGAGCAAAATGCTTATCCTGGCGTGACCAATCGAATTCTTGCCAAGCGTGTCAATCTTGTTTTTACTGCCTTTCAGGAAAGTCATCAGTGGTTGAAGGGGGCTCGAGAAGTGCGTCTTGTCGGCAATCCGGTTCGCCAGGCTTTTTACGAACAGGAAGCAGTCGCCCACGAGGGGTTTTGTGTCCTTTCCTTTGGCGGTTCTGGAGGCCAAAGCTCTTTAAATCAAGCAATTTTGGAAATTCTTGAGAATCAAACCATTGATTTTGAATGGATTCATGCAACGGGCAAACGTCATTATCAGTCCTTTCAGGCTGCCTTGCCCCAGGAATTGGGGAAATTTCAAGCAGCGGAATATCTGCCTGAAATCTTTGACGACATGGCCAGGGCTGACTTGGTTATTACAGGAGCCGGTGCTATTACCATTGCAGAACTGCAAGCCTTGGGCAAAGCCTCTATTTTGATTCCAAAAGCATATACAACAGAATACCATCAGTTTTTTAACGCGAAAGCGATGGAAGATGCCGGAGCCAGCTTGATGTGTGAGGAAAAGGACTTGAGCGGTCAATGGTTATTGAAAGCAGTTGAAAAAATTCGCCAGGATCGCGATTTGATGCAGAACATGCAGAAGAAGGCCAAGGAAATGTCCAACGATCAAGTGACAGAGGAGATATTCCAGTCCATATGGGAGCGTGTCAAGCATGACAAATAGAATCAAGGAATTTGCAAGTTGGTTTTTAATTGGAGTGATTCTTCTTGCCCTTTTGGCATTGGTCGCCTATCAAACAATGGTGTTCGGCGTAGATACGATTGATGTGGAAGGTGCTGTGCGATTGTCGACAGAGGAAATTCTCGATGCCGCACATATCGAAGAGAATCAGATGTTGTGGAATATCGATTTAAACCAAGTGGAAGCTAATCTTTCAAATTTACCATGGATTCGAGCTGTGCGCTTAAAGCGTGTTTTGCCTTCTTCCATTGAAATTGAGGTGGATGAACGTGCGCCGGCGTATTCGATTCAATTGGATGACGGAAAGTTTGTTTTAATGGACCAGGAAGGTGTCTTTCTTGATAGGCAGATGGACGAAGAGGGATCTTTGCCATTTATAGCAATCATTGAAGCGCCAATGGATATCGAATTTGGCAAGCAGCCCATGAACATATCGAAGGAACGCTGGGCTTGCTTTTTAAAGATCCTGAATTGGTCAGATACCCTGGTCGGGGACACGAAGTTTCGGTTGACGGTCCTGTCTGACACGGAAATGGAATTTTGGCTGACGGATACATTGAAAGTGGAAATTTTGGATATGGATGATGGTGAGTATATCGTGGATATGCTGGCAAGGATTTTAACGGATCTTCACAGACGAGAGATATCGGCTGGAACGGTTCGCTTGGAAGCAGGATATGATGCACGTTTTGTGCAGGCAGAGTAGGTGATGAGATGAAGAGACGGTTGGTAGAAGGTTTGCTAATTGGTGTGCTGTGTGTGGTCGGAGTCCGCGTAGCGTCTCAAATGGAAATTGAAGAGCGGTATCCTTATGGCAATGAAGCGCTGCTGCAGCAAATTCAGACATTGAAAAATGAATTGGAAGATCGCCAAGAGACCATTCTTGTGCTGCAAAATGAGAATGATTTTTTGCGGGATCAAACCAAGACCGGTGATGAAATTGCGAATCAGTATATTGATACAATCGAGCAACTGGAACTGCGTTTGGGATATCGAAAAGCCAAAGGCCCTGGGGTGGAAGTTACCATTATCGAAGATAATCTTTATCCCAATATGAGCATTATGGCGGAAAATACAGATATCTTGCATGATGTGATCAGCTATTTAAATGTGGCTGATGCAGAGGCGGTTGAAATCAACGGAGAACGTTACACCTCCCGTTCTGAGATACTTAAAGTTGGAGAACATATCAATGTGAATGGGATTTCCATTGGCAGTCCCATTGTTATCCGTGCAATTGGAGATCCTGACAAATTGGCAGCTGCTTTGGAGTTGAAGGGTGGGATCCTATTTGCCATAGAGAATTATCTTGGGCTTGAGGTATCGGTTCAAAAGTTGAACGAAATGACTTTGGAGAGTTTGGCGCCGCAACAAGCGGACCGCTTCCTGCAAGGAGGATCGTGATGAAGAATAAACAACGCATGTTTGTTTTTATCGCGGCAATCGTGCTTGGCTTTTGTTTGATATGGATTGTGCGTGTTCAGGAAGCGCGGATTTCTGAGTCGCAAAAAGCTGAACTTCAGCGTTTGGAATCCAGAATGGAAGTGATTGCTAATTTGATCCAGACACGGGAGCAGACGCTGAAGGAACGAAAAGAAGTTCTGCTTTCTTATCAAAATCTTTCGGATCAGAGAGAAACACTGACCTATTTGGAGGATGAGCTGGAGCATAAACGGATTTTGTCCGGGCGAGAAGCCGTTAAGGGACCGGGAATTTTAATAAAGGTCAATGATCGTTCGGATACGGGGGAACAGGTTGAAATGTTCGATCTTGTTCATAACACTGATATTCTGAACATCGTTAACGATTTACGTGCTGCCGGTGCAGAAGCAATCAGCATTGAAGGCGAACGCGTTACATGGCGATCGAAAATTCAATGCGGAGGACCCATTATATGGGTAAACGATGAAAGTACAACGGCACCTTTTGTTATGAAGGTGATCGGAGAGCCTTCTGTGCTTTATGCGGCTGTGACCGCGCCCAATACCTACACAGAGCTTTTGCGGTCTGTTTATAATCTGGAAGTGTTGGTAAGGGTTAGTGAGAATCTTGAAATTTTGGGCTATGAAGGAGGGGAGTAGATGAAATATTTGATTCTGGGGATACTGGCTGGCGGTGTGATCGGTTTTCTGGTTCCACTGGGTTGGCCTTTGAATTTTTCAGCCTATTTACTCGCTTATATTTTATTGTCCATCGATGGAATCTTGGGGCATGTTTTGTATTCAGAAAAGGATGCAAAAAGGAATGGCTTGGCAGTCTTTGGATTGGAAATCCTGCTTTGCACGGGACTCGTGTTTTTGGCGGATCAGTTTAACAATTTATTGTATTTAGGCGCGTATTTGCCCATTTGCATCAGAATGTTTGCTAGAATCCAAAATTGGGCAGGGAACTTTGAGGAATAGAGATTGTGCTTTGCGTTGGAATACGCTAAACTGTATATAGAGGAATAGAAAAAGATAACTACTAGATCTCGTGATTTTGGAGGTGCAGAATGTTTCAGATAGATTTTGAAAAAGATTCATACGCAAAAATTAAAGTGGTTGGTGTCGGTGGCGGCGGAAACAATGCCGTGAATCGAATGATAACAACGGATCTGCAAGGGGTAGATTTTGTTGCAATCAATACGGATATGCAGGCTCTTAAGGCTTCGGAGGCAGAACAAACGATTCAGATCGGAGAAAAGCTGACACGAGGTTTGGGTGCTGGAGCCAATCCTGATGTGGGCAGACAGGCAGCAGAAGAGAGCCGTCAGCAAATTATGGAATCCATTGAAGGGGCCGACATGGTGTTTATTACCGCCGGCATGGGTGGAGGAACAGGAACCGGCGCTGCGCCGATCGTTGCTGGAATTGCCCGAGAAATGGGAATCCTTACTGTGGCAGTTGTAACAAAACCATTTACATTCGAGGGCTCTAGAAGGATGCGATTTGCTTCATCCGGAATTGAAACCTTAAAAGAAAACGTAGATACCTTGGTTACAATTCCGAATGACAGACTTTTGGATATCGTCGAGAGAAATACAACCATGATGGAGGCTTTTGGCATTGCGGATGAAGTCTTGCATTCCGGTATCAAGGGGATTTCTGACCTGATTGTTGTACCAGGAATGATTAACCTGGATTTTGCCGATGTAAAAACCATTATGGAAAACCAAGGAGTCGCTCATATGGGTATTGGATCAGCCAGCGGTGAGAATCGAGCGATTGAAGCGGTTAGAAAGGCGATTGAAAGTCCGCTTTTGGAAACAACCATTGATGGTGTTACCGGAGTATTGCTTAACATTACCGGTGACCAGTTAAGCTTGATGGAGGTAAATCAAGCGGCTGACCTGGTTCAGCAATCTGCTTCTCCAGATGCCAATATTATTTTTGGTGCGGCTGAGGATTCAAATCTGAACGGAGAGATTAAGGTTACAATCATTGCAACGGGATATCAGGATTCAGTCAAGGTGGAAAAGCCAGTACAACCTGTGAAAACGGAAACGCAGATTCCAGAGGCGGTTGTGAAAACTGAGCCTGTTGCCGAAGTTGATGAGAAGATTGAACCTGCTCTTGAACCATCAAACGACCAGCCTCAAAAGCTGGAAACAGATGCGGCGGAAACGGCTGAAGCTTCTGTTGAGGAAACACCGAATGATGAGACTGTTCAGCAGGATGAGGATACGTTGGATATCCCAACGTTTATTCGCCAAAACTTTTAGAACTATTGTCAAAGGAAGCAATGTTCAGACAAGAGAAGATCTTGTTTGCATATGAATACTAGTTTGGGAGGGAGACGAACATGAAATGTCCTTTTTGCGATTACTATGAAACAAAAGTTGTAGACTCAAGACCGACCGAGGAGGGACATTCGATTCGTCGTCGTAGAGAATGCGTGAAATGCACACAGCGTTTTACGACTTACGAGAAGATTGAACATATACCAATTGTTGTTATAAAGAAAGACGGTACCCGCCAAGAGTATAATCGCGATAAAATTTTAAATGGTTTGATTCGGGCTTGTGAAAAGCGGCCTGTATCGATGATGCAAATGGAAGCGATTGCGGATGAGGTGGAAAAGAATCTGCAGAATTCATTGAAGCGTGAAATTTCCTCAACAATGATTGGGGAGCTTGTGATGAATCAGCTGAAAGACTTGGATGAGATCGCCTATGTGCGATTTGCATCAGTCTATCGTCAGTTTAAAGACCTAAATACATTTTTGGATGAATTGAAGAAAATGTTGGACGAAAAGTAGGAGAACAATGGATTTATTTGGCTACGCAAATCAGAAACAACAATATCGGCCTTTGGCCGAACGAATGCGTCCCGCTCGACTGGAAGACTTTCAGGGTCAAGAGAAACTGGTAGGACGAAATTCTGTATTGAGAAAAGCGATTGATCACGATCAATTGCTTTCTTTAATTCTTTATGGACCACCGGGAACCGGCAAGACAACATTGGCCAAGATTCTTGCCAATGAAACAAAGAAAGAATTTCATCGCTTGAACGCGGTAACATCCGGTGTAAAAGACATTCGGGAAGTTGTCAAACAGGCGAAAGCCACCCAGCAGTTTGACGGGATTGGCACCATTCTTTTTATTGATGAGATTCATCGATTCAACAAGGCGCAGCAAGATGCCTTGTTGCCTTATGTTGAAAACGGAACCTTGGTATTGATTGGTGCAACAACTGAAAATCCATATTTTGAAGTGAACAAAGCCTTGATTTCCCGTTCCATTGTTTTGGAATGTGCCCCATTGAATGATGATGCCATTCGGTCCGTTATCAAGCGGGCGGTTGAGGATAAAGAGAACGGATATGGAAATTTATCGCTTGTTTTGCATGAAGATGCCCTAGATTATATGGTTCAAGTAGCGAATGGCGATGCGCGCGTTGCCTTAAATCTTTTGGAAATGGGCGTTATGCTTTCAGACGTTGATGGGGATGAGACGGTTATTAGTCTTGGCTTGTTGGCTGACGCTTCCAGAAAGAAGCCTGTTCGGTATGAAAAAAACGGTGACTTTCATTATGATGTAATTTCAGCATTTATAAAAAGCATACGTGGTTCGGACCCCAATGCAGCCCTTTATTGGTTGGCGCTGATGATTGAAGCGGGGGAAGATCCCAAGTTTATTGCAAGGCGATTGATGATCAGCGCATCGGAAGATGTGGGGAATGCTGATCCCCAGGCTATACAAGTTGCAGTTTCTGTTGCACAGGGGGTAGAGCGAATTGGAATGCCGGAGGGACGGATTCTACTGGCGCAGGCCACGACTTACTTGGCTTCTGCACCCAAAAGCAATGCGTCCTATTTGGGAATCAACAGGGCGCTTCAGACCGTTCAAAACGAGAAGATAGGCTCTGTTCCGGAGCATTTGCGGGATTCTACGGCACGTTCCATGAAAGCGGGACATCAAGGCGAGTTTGGACCGGTCTACCAGTATCCTCATGATTACGACAATCACTATGTTAAACAGCAATATCTGCCCGATGGCTTGAAGGATCGTAGTTTTTATGAGCCTACAGACCAAGGATATGAGGGGAAAATGAAAGCACATTTAGGTGCATTGCATCAAGACGACTAAAAGTCTAAAGCAAAGACGACTTTCAGTCGTCTTTTTCCTTGAAAAAGAGATAGTTTATGGTATGATTAGACTGACAGATACGGTATAGGGGTACTTAAGGAGAGAGAAATGGATCAAATCGGATATGTAGTTAAACAAGAACAAGATCGAGTATGGGTCGAGGTAAGAAGGATCTCTTCCTGTGGAGGGAATTGCAAATCATGTGGCGGTTCTTGTGACGCACCATCAATTGTTGTTGAATTCCCCAATGACCTTCAGGCGAAGGAAGGGGATTACGTGGAGATTATCTCGGACACGCGATTCATTCTATTGTCTAGCGTGATTGTATATGGCATTCCGGCTGCTGGAATGATTGCCGGGATTGTACTGGGAACACAATGGTTTGCATCTGAAATCAAGGCCTTTGGACTTGGATTTGCATTGATGCTAGTGTCATTTGGAATTTTGTGGGTATTGGATCGCAAGATTTTCAGCAAACAAAAAAAGCGTTTAACCATGAAAAGAATTTTGGGAGGAGATCAATATGACGACAAAATCTTGTAAACGAAGTGATAAAAGCAATCTGTTATTGCGACTGCGCCGTGTGGAAGGCCAGGTCAAAGGCATTCAAAAGATGGTGGATGAAGACAAGAACTGTCAGGATATTTTGGTGCAGATTTCCGCTGCAAAAGCTGCCCTTCACAAAGTGGGCGGATTGATCTTGGAAGAATATATCGAGGATTGTCTCTTTCATCAATTGAAGAGCGAGGAGAACCAAGAAGAATTGTTAAAAGATTTACTTGAATTGGTTGTGAAATATTCAAAATAAAGCGATTTCTTTTTTCATAACTATGGTATAATAACGATATCTTTTGAGAGGGAGGTCGCGTATGAATTTTGAGCAAGTCATGAAAGTGGATCCAGAGGTTTACGAGGCGATTCAATTGGAGAAAAATCGTCAGACGGATAAGATTGAGTTGATTGCATCAGAAAACTTTGTATCTGAGTCGGTTATGGAAGCAATGGGGTCTTACCTGACCAACAAATATGCGGAAGGGTATCCAGGCAAGCGCTACTATGGAGGTTGTGAGTTCGTTGATATCGTTGAAGATCTGGCGAGAGAACGACTGAAAGAACTTTTTGGCGCTGAGCATGTCAATGTACAGCCGCATTCAGGGGCGAATGCGAATCTTGGTGTATATTTTGCCATGTTGCAGCCAGGCGATACGGTATTGGGAATGAATTTGTCTCATGGCGGCCATTTGACCCATGGAAGTCCAGTTAACCTTTCAGGCAAGTATTTTGATTTTGTCAGCTATGGGGTCGATAAAGAAACACAAGTGATTGACTATGATGCCTTGTTGAAGCAAGCGGAAGAAGTGAAGCCAAAGCTAATTGTGGCAGGTGCCAGTGCTTATCCGCGTGAAATTCGATTTGATAAATTCCGTGAAATTGCAGATAAGGTCGGTGCGTTTTTGATGGTGGATATGGCGCATATCGCTGGATTAGTCGCAGCTGGCTTGCATCAGAATCCAGTTCCATACGCGCATTTTGTCACAACTACAACCCATAAGACATTGCGGGGTCCAAGAGGCGGAGCAATTCTTTGCGAAGAGAAGTATGCCAAGCAAATTGACAAGGCCATCTTCCCGGGAACACAGGGCGGTCCTTTGATGCACGTGATCGCGGCAAAGGCAGTTAGCTTCAAAGAAGCTTTGACGCCAGAGTTTAAAGTCTATCAGGAGCAGATCGTCAAGAATGCGGCGGCACTGAGTCAAGCTTTGTTGAAACGAGGATTTGATTTGGTTTCCGGTGGAACAGACAATCATTTGGTTCTACTTGATGTACGCAACCGCAATATGACGGGTAAGGAAGCGGAACATCGATTGGATGAAATCGGCGTGACAACCAACAAGAACACCATTCCTTTTGATCCGGAAAGTCCATTTGTAACGAGCGGTCTTCGTGTAGGAACGCCTGCGATCACGACTCGCGGATTTAATGAAGCAGACATGGATGTGATTGCAGAAATTTTTGAGTTGACTTTGGCGGCTGAACCAGATAATGATCGAGCTCGCGAACTGGTTAACAGTCTCTGTGCCAAATATCCTTTGTACAAATAGAATTCTAATTCATGATAATGATTGAAAATGCGCCCTTATGGGCGTTTTTTCTTGATTTCAATTCCCAAACCATGTATCCTTAGAAGGATGAGGAAGTGAGAGGTTTAGTATGGAAGCCAGTAACAAACGAGCAAATATGGAAGTAAATAATGAACGAGCCATGCAGAATCGTGTTGAGTTCGTTGAGCCTGATAGCATAGCCGAGGAGATTGGCATTGAACCGGGTGACCGTTTGATCTCGGTCAATGGGATTGCCGTAAATGATATCATCGAGTATCGGTTTCTGATAGCAGATGAAACTGTCAATTTGATGATTGAAAAGCACAATGGCGAGCAATGGGAAATTGAAATCGAGAAGGAATATGATGAAGACCTTGGGATCTTGTTTCACAATCAATTATTGGGCTGTGCCCAGCATTGCAAGAACAAGTGCATTTTCTGTTTTGTTGATCAGAATCCACCAGGCATGAGAAAGACCCTGTACTTTAAGGACGATGACTCAAGACTGTCCTTCCTGCAAGGGAATTTTGTCACCTTGACCAATGTGGATGAGGAGGAAATCGAGAGAATTATTCGATATCGTATTTCGCCGATCAATGTGTCTGTGCATGCCACGGATCCTGAGTTGCGGGTGAAAATGCTGAAAAACCCGAATGCCGCCAATCTTTTGCCTTTAATGAAACGATTTGCAGAGGCTGGAATAGAGATGAGCTGCCAGATTGTATTAATTCCTGGTGTGAATGATGGGGATGCATTGGATCAAACCCTTGGTGACTTGTCAGCCCTGTATCCTGCGGTTCACTCGATCGCAATTGTTCCCATTGGGCTTACCAGACATCGGGAGGGTCTTGAGAAATTGCGGGGATTTTCCACGGAAGAAGCGCGAGCGTTTTTGGATCAGTTACAGGGATATCAAGAGGAAAATATGAAACGCCACGGTACAAAACTCGTATTTGCGGGGGATGAATTCTACTTGTTGGCAAAACGTCCATTCCCCAATGCGTCGCATTATGAGGATTTTGATCTTTTGGAGGACGGCGTTGGCATGGTGTCAAAGTTTATTCAAGCTTTTGAAGAAGCCGCTGATGCATATGAGCATGTGTCTGGAAGAGAGAATCAAAGATATTTATTGGCAACAGGCACATTAATGGAAGCTACCATGCGCCGACTGGCCAATCTTCTGATGGAGAAAAAGCCGGATGTATCCATAGAGGTTGTTGGAATCAGCAATGAGTTCTATGGCAGGACGATCACAGTCAGCGGGCTTTTAACGGCGCAAGATATTATGGAACAGACACAAGACCTTTTGGATGGCAGAACACTTTTGCTTCCGGAAAATGTGCTTAAATCGGGCGAGCCTGTTTTTTTGGACGACATTCGTTTGGAAGACTTGAAAGCTAAGCTAAATACCGATATCATTATTATGGAGAATGATGGGAATCGATTCTTCAGTTATTTTTAAGGAGGAACACCATGGCGAAACCAATTGTTGCCATTGTAGGGCGGCCTAATGTTGGGAAATCCACGTTATTTAATAGATTGGCCGGGAAAAGAATTTCCATTGTTGAGGATACACCTGGAGTTACACGGGATCGAATCTTTGCGGAAAGCGAATGGCTGAACAAACATTTTACGATTATTGACACTGGCGGTATTGAACCAGCCAGCAATGATCAAATTCTTAAGCAAATGCGACGCCAAGCCGAGATGGCGATTGAAATGGCGGATGTTATTCTCTTGCTTGTCGACGGAATTCAAGGTTTGACTGCGACAGACAGAGAAGTGGCGCAAATGCTCTTTAAGGCCAATAAGCGGGTTCTTTTGGTCGTAAATAAAATTGATACAAACGATATGCCGGATACCTTCTATGAGTTCTATGAGTTGGGACTAGGTGAACCGAATGTGATTTCCGCCAGCCAGGGACTCGGTTTGGGTGATATGCTGGATGAAGTGGTTGCATTGTTCCCGGAAGGAAAGTCAACAGAGGCTGATGAAGATGTTGTAAAGGTTGCTTTTATCGGCAAACCCAATGTCGGCAAGTCTTCATTGGTAAATCGACTGCTCGGTGAAGAGCGAGTCATTGTCAGCAATGTTCCTGGAACGACCCGCGACGCGATTGACACATCTTTTGAAGTAGATGGAAAGAAATATGTTTTTATCGATACAGCCGGCTTGAGGAAGAAGAAAAAAATTGAAGACGAGAGTATCGAGAGATACAGTGTCATTCGTACCTTGGCTGCTGTAGAACGGGCTGATCTTTGTTTGGTTATGATTGACGCGACGGTCGGCTTAACAGACCAGGACAAAAAGATCGCTGGATTCGCCCATGATAATGGCAAGGGTGCAATTATTGTTGTCAATAAGTGGGATTTGGTCGAGAAAGACAGCAAAACTTATTTGAATTTTGAAAGGGATTTACGGACGGGACTGGCATTTATGTCTTACGCACCGATCGTTTATATTTCTGCCCTGACAGGACAGAGAACCCATAAAATGCTGGATGCCATTAACGAAGTGTATGAAACAAGAAGAATACGCGTAAAAACCGGTGTCTTGAATGACATTATCGGTGATGCAATTTTGATGAATCAGCCGCCTTCAGATAAAGGCAAGCGGCTTAAGATTTTTTATGCAACACAAGGAAGTACAGAACCGCCTCATTTTATTATTTTTGTGAATGACAAAGAATTGATGCATTTTTCTTATCAACGGTACTTGGAAAATCAAATTCGGTCGCATTTCGGCTTTAAAGGAACGCCAATTTGGTTTACGTGTCGCGAAAGGAGCAAGAAATGAAAACAGGCTTGGTAATTGTTCTATCCTATTTGCTTGGCAATATTTCCACGGGATTTTTACTGGGGAAATGGCTACGTAACACAGATATTCGAGAGTATGGCAGTCATAATGCCGGCGCGACCAACGCTTTGCGCGTATTTGGCACAAAGATTGGTTTGATGACCTTGGCAGGCGATATGTTAAAAGGCTATTTGGCGACTCGAATTGGATATGCGTTAGGCGGAGAAACCTTAATGGCGGTCGCTGCGCTTTCCGTTGTGATTGGACACAATTATCCAGTCTTTTTGAATTTTAAAGGAGGAAAAGGCATCGCTACAACAGCGGGTGTTTTACTAGCCTTGTCTCCTGTTTTGTTTTTGGTGCAAATCGCTTTGATGGTTTTGATTGTTTGGATTACCAAATATGTTTCTCTTGGATCAGTAGTCAATGCGATTCTTTTACCTATATTAATTGCAATCTTTTACCGGCCGTTTTCATGGACCCTGGTGGGAGCTACAGCCCTGATGGGACTTATGGCGGTATTTAGACATCGAGCAAATATAAAGCGTTTGCTGAATGGAAATGAACGAAAATTCGGGGAGAAGGTGTAGGGATGAAGATTGGTGTTATTGGTGCCGGGAGCTGGGGCACTGCTTTGAGCATTGTATTGGCCGAGAAGAATCTGAATGTACAGATGTATGTCAGAAATCCTGAAAAACGAAAAGTGCTGGAAGAAAGCCGAGAGAATCATCATTACCTGCCCGGTAGAATCATGCCTGCCAATTTGAAGTTAACCGGAGAATTGAAGGATGTTGTTCAGGATGTGGACTTCACCCTGCTGGCAGTGCCGACCCAACATGTTAGAAGCGTTTTAAAGGACATAAAGCCTTTGGTTCAGGGAAAACTTGCTTTTGTCAATGTGGCAAAGGGTCTTGAGAATGGGACTTTAATGAGGATTTCAGAGATCTTCGCTGAAGAACTTCCTCAGGCTGATTACGCGATTCTTTCCGGACCAAGCCATGCCGAAGAAGTGGCCAAGAAAATGCCAACAACGATTACGGTTGCATCTGAAAATGATGATTTGTCCATTTTGGTGCAGGAGACATTTACAACGGAATTTTTACGAATTTACAGAAATGATGATCTCGTTGGCGTTGAGCTGGGCGGTGCATTGAAAAATGTCATTGCTATCGGCGCGGGGATTTCGGATGGTCTTGGCTATGGGGATAATACAAAAGCTGCACTGATGAATCGTGGCATCGTCGAGATTACGAGGCTGGGTGAAGCCATGGGAGCCGAAAGAAAAACTTTCCTGGGCTTGTCCGGCATGGGCGATCTGATTGTTACCTGCATGAGCAAGCATAGTCGAAATCGCAGAGCGGGTATTATGCTTGCCAAAGGCTTGAGTTTGAATGAAACCATCAGCAAGATCGGAATGGTCGTCGAAGGGGCGGAAACCGTAAAAGCGGCTGTTGAATTGGCCCAAAAATACGGGATCGAAATGCCTATATCACAAGAAATCTATGAAGTGCTTTATGGCACGGAAGATGTTAAGCGGTCAGTATACAAGTTGATGATGCGAGATCAAAAACCGGAGTGGGATTAACCCTCCGGTTTTTGCTTTCAAGGGAATCGACTTATGGTATAATAAAAGAAAATTTAGCATCAGAGGGATAGGATGAAAGAGAATCGAATACTGACACTGATTTTGATGATTTGTATGATTACCAGCATCTTTTTTCTCTCGCGCGTACTGCCGCAACAGGAAAAGCAAACGACAACGGCATCGCCTGTCAATGAAGCCTTATCTTTGGAGATGGAAGGCATTGTCGTACGGAAGGAGTATGTCTATTATGCTCCAGTATCAGGTCGATTTACCATTGCCCAGGAAGAAGGACAAAAAGTGCGTCGTGGGGCGCCTATGGGGATTTTCAACTGGGACGAGCAGAATTCCATGGAAGAAATGGATGCGCAATATGAAGAAAGAATTCTGGCTTTGTCATCATATGACAATATTCGTATTGATTTGGGCAAAATCAGGAATCAAGTGAATGAATCCAATATGGAATTTGTCAGCGGTTACCGATTGGCTATGCAAAATGGTGATTTTTCTGATGCGAATGCAACAGTAGAGGCTTATCAGAAGCGATATGATCAATTGTTTTCCCAACAGAATTCTTCGGTGATTCAGCTTGAGAAGATTAAAAGAACCCAGCGAGAGTTGGGGAAAATGAAAAAAGGTGAAATTGATTATCGTGCACCAATTGCAGGTATCGTTTCTTATGTTTTTGATTCCTACGAGGAAGAATTTCTCTATGAAAATGTACGAAATGACTTAGAAGGGGCATATCGATATATTCATGATCCTTTTAATGCGAAATCCGTTTCCAGTGAAAGAGAGTGGTTGCAACCCATATACCGGCTTTCTGACAACAGCGCTTGGTATGTTTTGGTTCGCCTTTCCGACGAAACAAGCAATTTCTTTCGGGAAAGCAAGCAATTTGTTTTAACTTGTGATGAATGTCTGGTTCCCGTACGGGCAACCAAGTCCATGGTGAGTAAAACAGAAGACGGCGAATACTGGCTGTTGGAAGTGGAAGAGCGATTTTATGAGATTAATGATGTTCGGCATTTGACCATGCAGTTAAGACCTGCAAGAATTCCGGAAGGAGTTGTGGTTTCGAAAGATGCGCTCAGTGTTTATAATGGAGAAACTGGAGTCTGGCGGCTTCGTTTGAATCAGGAGCTTGTATGGACTCCTGTTGAGATTGTAGATGAGAACCGCAATGATGTGATTGTGCAGTCGGTTGAACCGGATCAATTGCGGGCATATGATGAAGTGGAAATACAGGAGGTAAGACGTGGACAGGAAGATTGAGCAGCGAATTCTGGAGATTCAAGAAAACATTCAGAGTTCAATGGAAGGTGGAAAGCAGGAACAGGTTACGATGGTTGCTGTATCAAAAACAGTAGATGCAGAAGCGATTCGTCAAACATATGCATGTGGAGTTCGAGATTTTGGAGAAAATCGGGTTCCGGTTCTAGTGGATAAGATGGAACAGTTGAAGGATTTAGACATCCGATGGCATTTTATTGGTCACTTGCAACGGAACAAGGCCAAGAAAATTGTAGGAAAAGTTGCTATGATTCACGCCATTGATTCCTTGCGGCTGGTTGAAACCATTGATGAGATTTGCAGAAAGCAATCATGTCGACAGGCTGGTCTTCTTCAAGTGAATATCGGCTCTGATCCCAATAAATATGGATTCTCGAGAAGTGAGTTGATGGCGGTGCTTGATCACTTGAAGATGTATCCACATATTGAAATTCAGGGGTTGATGACAATTCTTCCCTTTGGCCAGCCGGCAGAAGAGAATCGGAAATGGTTTAACGCACTTGCAGATTTGCTGCAAGAGGTGAAAGGGCATCCAGCAGCGGCGCAATGGAAGGAGCTTTCCATGGGCATGTCAATGGATTACCAGGAAGCAATTGGTGCAGGAGCGACAATGGTTCGCATCGGCAGTGCCATTTATCAATCATAAGGAGGATCATATGGAAGAAAAAGAAACCTTCGCATCAAAGTTTAAAAATTTGATTGGCATGAATCAGGAACAAGAAATGGACTCGGAAGAAAAACCCGATGTGTTCCAGGATGAAGTTCTGGAGGAAGGAAGCGAAGAAATGACAGATACCTTGGATATTAATAAAGATATTTTATTTAGTGAATCAGAATCGAATCATTTTGCCTCTGCTTTTGGAGAAGACGGCAGCATTATTATTCAAGAACCGCTTAACTATGATGAAATTACACGATCAATTGACCGTTTGAAAAAGGACAAAACGATTATTATCAATTTCAAGCAGTTGAAAGGCGAGTGGAAAAAGAACGCTTATCACTTTATGCTTGGAGCTGTATACGCATTGGAAGGCAATGTTGAGAAAGTTGACTCCAACATCTTTATTATTACACCGAAGACGGTAAAAATTTCTACGGCCGGTGCTGCAGTTGAAACCGTTGAAAGTTCGGATGACTTAAAATTGACATGGTAAAAAAGTTGGACTTGCGGTTTATTCGGGATGATGAGTGCCGAAACCGTATACATAGGCTGCTGGACCGTGTTGAAAGAGCAAGATATCACGGTGGCGTTGACGCGACCGATTTTTACGATCCCTATACAGTTGAAGTAGCAGAATCCTTGCTGCGACAAGAAGAAGGGCTGTTCTTTCAAAGTTTTGGCGGATATGGGCAGGCAGAAAGAAAGCGGATTCTATATACTTTCGGTGACCAAAGTTGGTTGACCGATGATGATATTGTTTTGTTTCGAGGAGAAGCAAAAGGGATTCGTTTTCAACATCGCGAAATTTTAGGAAGCTTGATGGCATTGGGGTTGGATCGTGGCAAGTTTGGCGATATTATTATTCATGATGACTGTTTCTTCATCTTTATGATTCAGGAAGTGGAAAATTACGTAAGGTCTCAGTTTTTTGAAATTGGGCGGGAACGCATTCATGGTGAATTTGTATCCATGCAAGACTTTGTTTTTGAAAACGAGACTGGAGACATGAAAAAATGCTCTGCTGCATCCTTTCGGCTTGATGCGGTTGTAGCCGCTCTTGTGCCGACAAACAGAGCACGCGCACAGGAAATCATCAAGCAGGAACGGGTAAAAATTAATCATCGGATGGAAAAAAAGATTTCATTTACGGTTTCTCCTGGTGATTTAATCTCTATTCGCGGCATGGGTCGATATCGCCTGGGCAAAGAATGGAGAGAATCCAAGAAGGGCAGAGTCCATTTTGACGTTGAAAAATATTAAGGAGGGGGAGTATGCTTGCGCCAGTAGATCTTGAGAAAAAAACATTTTCGAAATCTTTGAACGGCTATAAAATTGCTGAGGTGGAGGATTTTCTGGAGGAAGTGATTGCCGGTTATGAACGGCTTTATCAGGAAAATATTGAGCTTCGGGAACGGGTGATGGTGCTTCAGGAACAAATTGCTAAGTATGACGATTTGGAACTCACCCTGAAGAACACCTTGGTTTTGGCACAACAGACATCGGAACGGCTTGGCGCCCAAGCGACCGAGAAAGCGGATATGATCATAAATGAAGCGCATCGTGACGCGGAGCATATCATTAATGAGGCACGCATGAAAACGGTTGAACTCACGCAGAAATCGGATTTGATGAAAAAGGAATTGTTTGTTTTTGAAGCGAAATTCTCACAACTCTTGCAGAGTCAGAGTGATTTTCTTAAGGCGAATATCCGCCACTTGCAGGGGGAAATTGATTCGGAAACTTAAATCCATATTGACGAGGAGACAAGAAGGTTTGTATACTTAATAGGTTAGGCATACAAATCTTTTTTCTGCTTTCTAAACCTGGAAAGCAGAAGGGTAAGGAATGAGAATATGAATCATTGGAACGAATTTATGCGGCTAATGGAAGAGCCATGGATCATAGCCGGGCCTTGCGCAATTGAATCAAAAGAACAAATGAAAAAAGTTGCACAGATTTTAAAGACTTATGGCGTGAAGGCGATTCGGGGTGGCGCTTTTAAACCGAGGACTTCGCCAAATAGTTTTCAAGGACTCGGATTGGAAGGCTTGAAGATTATGAAAGAGATTGGTCAGGAGTTTGATTTGATAACCGTATCGGAAATCATGGATCCGCGAGTTCTTGCGGAAGAAGAGTGGCTTCCAGACGTGATTCAAATTGGATCAAGAAATATGCAGAATTTTGCCTTGCTAAAAGAAGTGGGCAAACAGAATCGACCGATTCTACTAAAGCGTGGTATGGCTGCGACGGTTCATGAGTGGCTGCAAGCTGCGGCCTATGTGGAGGCCGAAGGGAATCATAGGGTGATATTTTGTGAGCGAGGGATTCGTACCGTATCGGAAATCACCCGCAATACATTGGATGTAGGCGCTATCGCTTATTTGCGTCAAATGGGTAAATTTGTTGTTGCAGACCCGAGTCATGCTTCTGGCAATCGCGCTTTGGTGGCACCATTGGCAAAGGCGGGATTGGCGGCAGGTGCTCAAGGAATTATGGTTGAGATTCATCCGCAACCGGAAGAGGCTGTTTCAGATAGCGAGCAGTCATTGACATTTGAAGAATTCGCTGAATTGGTGAAAGCTGTTCGGTCGGATGCATAGGAGGAAAAGATGATCTGGTTTGTTGCAATTGTATTGGTCGGAATTGACCAGTTGATAAAAGTATGGGCTGTGGGGGCTTTGGCAGGCAACCCGGCAATTGAAATAATTCCTGGCTTTTTCCAGTTGAATTATGTTGAAAATTTTGGTGCCGCTTTTGGTATCCTTCAAAATCAGCGGTTGATTTTTTTAGCTTTGACCTTACCGTTTTTAGGTGCTGTTGTTTATGCCATGAAACGGTATCAATTCAGAAAGCCTTTCGCGATTTTGGTTATGGTACTGACAGGAGGGGCTTTGGGCAACTTAATTGACCGTATGTTCCGCGGTTTTGTCGTGGATTATTTGGATGTGATTTTTGGCAATTTCTATGATTTTCCCGTTTTTAATTTTGCAGACATTTGCATTGTTGTTTCGACAATCCTCATTGCTTTTTGGGTGATCTTTAAGGAGAAGGAGATCTTTGAAAATGAGGCTTGAGCAATTTCTAGTTAAGCAGGAAGAAGCCGGTATGCGTCTTGATGTATATTTGGCGGAAATGACGGGTGAGTCTAGGGCGGCTATTCAACGCCTGATTCGCGAAGATCATATATTGGTGAATCAACGCAAGCGAAAAGCCAATTATCGAATCAAGGCGGAAGAGCAGATCGAAATGAAAGTTCCAGAACCGACTCCTCTTGATTTGGAACCGGAAGATATCGCCATTGAAATTATCTATGAAGATGAGGACCTGGCTGTGATTAACAAACCGGAAGGGATGGTGGTTCATCCAGCACCGGGACATGAAACAGGAACCTTGGTGCATGCCCTGCTGTTTCATCTTGAGAACCTTTCTTCCATTAATGGAATCATCAGGCCGGGGATTGTTCATCGGATTGACAAGGATACCTCGGGCCTGCTGGTGATAGCAAAAACAGATTTTGCACACCAATTCTTTTCTGAGCGATTGAAAGATCATCAAGTGAAGCGAGTCTATTGGGCACTGGTGGAAGGCCGTTTAAAAGAAGCTGGAACGGTAGATAAGCCTATTGCGCGAGATCCAAAGGATCGTAAACGTATGGCGGTTGTTGCGGGAGGACGTCGCGCGGTAACGCATTATACGCCGATCACAAATTATGCGAGGCATGCCTTGGTACGCTGTGAGTTGGAGACTGGTCGAACCCATCAAATACGGGTTCATATGGCCTCGATCAAACATCCATTGGTTGGGGATCCTATATATGGATACAAAAAGCAGCGGTTCCAAACGTCGGGACAATGCCTGCATGCCAAAGAAATTGAATTTGAGCATCCGAGAACCGGGGAATGGATGCATTTTGAAACAAAATTGCCGGATTCTTTTGAACGGATATTACGCATCTTGGAACAGGAGGGAAAGCGATGAGAACAAAAGCGAAATTGATGGATGATAAAGCCATGGGTCGTGCAGTAACACGGATTGCCCATGAGATTTTGGAGAAAAATAAAGGGGTCGAGCATGTCGTATTGGTCGGTGTGAAAACCCGAGGGGTTCCTTTTGCAAAACGGATCGCTGAGAAAATTGAACAGATTGAAGGTGTTTCGCTTACGGTGAACACACTGGATATTACTTTATACCGTGATGACTTGTCAGAAGTGGATGAGCAACCAAAGGTTAATCGAGCCGTGGATTTCGATGTAAAGGGAAAAGATGTTGTTCTTTTTGATGATGTTATTTACACGGGGAGAACCGTACGTGCCGCATTGGACGCTCTTGTCGATCATGGACGGCCAAGAAGCATTCAACTGGCGGTTTTAATCGATCGTGGACATCGTGAATTGCCGATTCGTCCTGATTATGTAGGAAAGAATGTACCGACTTCAAGAAGCGAGGTAATCAGTGTTCGCTTTGAGGAAACGGATCTGGAAGATTCAGTAACGATTATGGAAGTATAAAAAAACAGCTCACTGAGCTGTTTTTTTTGTGCTTGCGCGTAATGCTCAGTGAGCTGTTCGTTCTTTATGCGTTTGATTCTGCTACGGTCAAGAGGGTAAGAATCTGATTATAAATCGATCCGGATTCACTATGCCAATTTTTGCATATCAACTTTGCTTGCTGTTGCGATACAACATTGAGGGTTTGGCTGAAGAGGAGGGTTTCGTTTTCTACCACCTTCAGGGTAACGATATATTCCGTGTCGTTCTTTTTATAGTAATGTCCGGTTACCTGTCTTGCTTTAACCCGTTCGTTTTTCTTGGTCAAAGCATTCTCCGTCAGCTGTTGGCGGATTCCTTCCGGTATTCGGTCTTCAAAAAAGACGAGCGTATCTTCACCGAGCTTTGTGAGAACATAACCGGAATGGTCATCGTGAATCGGACAAATTTCGATAAAGGATGCTGTCGCAAGCTCGCTAAGATATTGCTGAATCATAAAATAATTGAGAGAAAGATTCTCTAGAATAAATTGTATGAACTCTGAGTTTGGAATTGGAATTTCCAAAACCTTCAATGCATACAGCAAGATTAATTTGTTTTGTGCCAGTTCTGTGGTGCTTTCAAACATCTGATCAACTCCAAAAGCATGATGCCTCATTATACCATAGAAAGAGACTGACCGGGTAGCTTTCTTGCAAGGCTTTTGGTATGATGGAAGAGACAAAAAGGGGGAGCAAGTATGAAGAAATCAAAGAAAATTTTAGTTGGAGTATTAGCAGGCCTTTTGCTGCTCGCAGGATGCGAATCGGAGGCAGAGCCACAAGTGGAAGTGGTCGAAGAACCTGTTGTGATAGAAGAGTCAAATGACCCGGTTGAAGAAGCGGCTGTGGTTGAGGAAGAGCAAGCGCCGGCGCCGGAAGTAGAGGAAGTGGAAGCGGAGCCGACGATTGAAGACCGGAAGGCCGCCATTGATTTGTCTGTCAAGCCCAATGAAGCGGGCAAAGTCATGGTGTTGATGTATCATAATATCGGGGATGAGGAAAAGACATGGACGCGCACGCCGGATAACTTTCGACGCGATTTGGAGACCCTGTATGAAAAAGGGTATCGTCCTATTTCCCTGAATGACTATGTAAAGGGAACTTTTGATATTCCGGCTGGCATGACACCCTTTGTTATGACCTTTGATGATGGAAACGAGAATAATTTTAGATATTTGGAGACTGAAAACGGGTGGGAAATTGATCCTGACTGTGCCGTTGGCATTTTGGAAGCCTTTCGGGCAGACCATGAAGATTTTGATCCACAAGCCAGTTTTTTTGTATATAGCTCACGACCCTTTCGACAAGAGGACTTGGTTGAAAAGAAATTAACTTTCCTTGTAAAAAAGGGGTATGAAGTAGGCAATCACTCCTGGGGTCATGATGACTATAAGGAAGAGAAATACAATGATCCTCTAAATGTCCAGGAAAGTCTTGGCAGGAATGTCGCTTTTCTTGAGACCTATTTGGAAGCTGGAACAGTAAACACCTTGGCGCTCCCTTACGGGCACCGGCCAAAGGACGATACTGCGGAAGCCTATCTTTCCAGTGGCGTCTATGAAGGGGTGGAATATGAAAATATTGCCATTTTAAATGTAGGTTGGGATCCCGACAAATCACCATACCACAAGGACTTTGATCCCACAGCCATTCATAGGGTGCGCGCCAGTGAGACCAATGTAGACAATGTTGGGCTCTATGACTGGCTTGACAGCTTTGACAAGCATCCAGAAAGGCGCTATATCAGCGATGGGGATCCAGAGATCGTAACGGTTCCTGAAAATCGCTTGGATTCGCTAGCTGAAGCGTATCAAGCGGGCGGCGAGATGGAAGAGTGGGTTTATTCATATAGCCAGCAAGAGGAGGAATGATGAGCTTTCAATTTCAAATTGTAATTGGGATTATCTTTTTCATGATTTTGATCAGCTTGCAGTATACCTTAAATCGGATTTTGGTTGAGTTGAAAAAACTAAACCTGAAAATGGCAAGGCTGGTCGGCAGGGATCGCGACGAGGATAGATTTTCATAAGGAATTGTGGTACAATAGTGAAAAATTATGGGGGTTTGATGTGAATACAGATAAAAGAAAGATTATTTTTTCGAAAGAAGAAATCCAGCGAGAGGTAGACCGCCTTGGACAAGAGCTGACACGTGATTATCAAGGAAAACAAATTTTGATGATCTCTCTGCTAAAAGGAAGCTTTATTTTCGCTTCAGATTTGGCGCGGTCCATCGATGGTGATGTGCAGATTGAATTTATGACAACATCGAGCTATGGACATGGTGAAGAATCATCAGGAGAAGTGAATATCGTGAACGATTTAAGTGTAGATATCAAAGGCCGAGATGTCTTGATCGTTGATGACATTGTTGATTCTGGACTGACCATGTCTGTCATTATGAAGCATTTGGCGAAAGCAGAGCCTGCTTCTTTGAAGTCGTGTGTGCTGTTGGATAAGCCGGAACGCAGAAAAGTGGAGATTGCACCGGATTATTGTGGATTTGTGATTCCAGATCTGTTTATTGTCGGATACGGTTTGAATTACGGGGATTATTTCCGTAATGTGCCATACATTTTTTCTTTTGTGAATGATGAGGAAGCCTAAAGAAGAGCGTGCTCTTCTTTTTTCTTTGGAGGATTTTAATGGGAAGTTATGAAGGATTGGCTGATATTTACGATCAATTGATGAATCGCGATGTAGATTATAAGCAGTGGGCAAGCTATCTTTGGGGATTAATCGGTGAGGGATGTGCAAATCCTAGAGAGGGACTGGAACTTGCGGCAGGTACAGGGAACCTAACAGCAGAATTGATTCGAAACAATTGCTATATAGATGCATTTGATAATTCGGAGGAAATGTTGATGGCGGCAAGAGAGAAGGGCCTTCCCCAAAAGGATGTGCGTTTCTTTCTGCAGGACATGCTTGACTTTCGCTTCGCCAAGCGATATGATTTTGCTGTTTGCGCCTGTGACAGCTTGAATTACCTCTTGGAAGACGGTGATTTGGAAGGCGTCTTTTCTAGGGTATATAAGCATTTGAAGCCGGGGGGCGTATTTGTCTTTGATATGGTGACCATCAATCGTATGCAGGAGCAGTACGGGGACCAAACCTTTGTAGTGGACCAAGAGGATGTTTACTATGTTTGGCAGAATCGATGGGATCCGGATCAGAATCGCATAAGCTATGAAATTACCTTTTTTGTTCAAGATGAGGATTGCTATGAGCGATTTGACGAAGTCCATGAGCAAAGAGGATATGAAAAGAATGAAATCGAGACCGCCTTGCAGGAGGCGGGATTTGAGAATATAGAAGTCTTTGATGCATTCGGGCGTGAACCATTAAGGGCGACAAGCGAGCGCATGCAATGGCGGGCAGTGAAAGGAGTTTAAGATGAATCATATACTACGCGGTATGGATCGCGGACAGAACTTTCGGTTCTTTCTGGCCAATACCACAGAACTGACAAAAGAAATGAAAAAAATCCATAATATGAGCGAGACGGCAACGGCTGCTATGGGTAGAACCGCTGCAGTTTCTGCAGTTATGGCCAGTATGATGAAGAGTTTCAAGGATAAGATTACCGTTCAGATCCAAGGGGAGGGTCCAGCAGGCAGATTGATTCTGGTGGCTTCTTCTACGGGCGCGATTAAAGCGACAGTGGATCATCCGGAAGTGGAATTGCCTTTAAAAGAAAACGGGAAATTGGATGTCGGCGGTTATGTGGGTCACCAAGGTCAAATGATTATTATTCGTGACTTGGGACTGAAAGAACCATACGTGGGACGATCTCCGCTTGTTTCCGGCGAGATTGCTGAAGACTTTACCTATTATTTCGCCACCAGCGAACAGCAGCCAAGTGTTGTGAATTTAGGTGTTTACTTCAATGAGAAGGGCCAGGTGGAAACTGCAGGCGGCATTGTGATTCAAACTATGCCCAATATTGCCGAGGATGTGTTGATCCAGTTGGAAGCTGATGTAGCGAAAATGCCGCAATTTACAGAAGTGGCAAGAGATATTCAAGATCCCAAGGAAAGATTGGCAGCCTTGCTTCCTTCTTTCGAATTGGACCTGATGGATGAGATGCCGGTATTCTGGGAATGCGATTGTTCGAGAGAAAGAATGGAGCAGGCCTTGATTGCTTTGGGACGGGAAGAGTTAAGTCAATTGGCGGGCGAGGAAGAGACAGTTCAGATGCACTGTCATTTCTGCAATACCCATTATGCCTTTGAAAAAGAGGACCTAGACAAGCTGATTCAGGAGACGAATGGGTAAAGCTGGAATTCAGACAATTTTTAATAATGGAACTTTGTTGCGAGGCGTTGACTTTTTGCAGATGATATTGTAATATATAGAAGTCGCAGTTAGCGTCGCAGCTAGCCCAGATAGCTCAGTAGGTAGAGCAGGGGACTGAAAATCCCCGTGTCGGTGGTTCGATTCCGCCTCTGGGCACCAGAATATGCGAAAGTGGCTCAGTGGTAGAGCATCGCCTTGCCAAGGCGAGGGTCGCGAGTTCGAATCTCGTCTTTCGCTCCATATTCGGCGCCATGGCCAAGTGGTAAGGCAGAGGACTGCAAATCCTTTACCCCCAGTTCGAATCTGGGTGGCGCCTCCAGAAAAAACGAGAAAGCTTATGCTTTCTCGTTTTGTTTTACAACAAAGTGCATTACTATGAGTGTATATTCGCAGAATGGTGTTAGGTCCAAACCTATTTTGGTGAAAGTTAATTTGTGGGGATAGCGCTAGGCCTGTCGGATCAAGAATTGAAATCATCTTAAAAAGTCTGGACAAGCAGCTTGTGATTTGATACACTGAGACGCAGTGAAGGGCGACAGAATTTGTGTTTGACAAAACATGGGTCGCCATGTATAATATTTATGTTGTGCGAGGAAAGTAGAAGGTCCGCTTCTCACCTTATGGCGAAGGCTTATAAGGTACTCATTTCATTTTTTTAGTGATTGATGCGGATAGGTGCGCCTATCCGCTATTTTTTTTAGGAGGTGTTTTGTATCAAAGAACTTCACATCAATGAGCGTATTCGTGCGCGGGAAGTCCGTGTAATTGACGACAATGGCGAACAGCTGGGCGTGATTCCAACACGTGAAGCCCTGCGGATCGCACAAGAGAAAAAATTGGATTTGGTGATGGTTTCTCCAAACGCAAAGCCGCCCGTATGCAAAATCCTGGATTACGGAAAATATCGATACGAGCAGTCAAAGCGTGAGAAAGAAGCGAAGAAGAACCAAAAGACGATTAGTGTTAAAGAAGTTCGTATGACACCAAGAATCGATTCGCATGACTTGCAAGTAAAGGCAAGCAACGCGATTAAGTTCTTGAAAGCAGAGAACCGAGTTAAAGTTACCGTTCGATTCAGAGGACGAGAATTGGGCCATACTAACATTGGACGCGAAGTATTGAAAACATTTGTTGAAATGGTGTCTGAGTATGGTGAAGTAGAAAAGCAACCACGCATGGAAGGCAGAAACATGGTTATGTTTCTAAACCCTAAAAAATAATCGAGAGGAGGATTTATCATGCCTAAAATGAAATCTCATCGCGGAGCAGCAAAGCGATTTAAGAAAACTGGAACTGGTAAATTCAAAAGAAATAGCAACTTTACAAGTCACTTATTTGCATCAAAGTCTCCTAAGCGAAAGCGTCAATTGCGAAAAGGAAAAGTTACTTGCGCGAGTGATGAAAAAGTTCTGAAGAAAATGCTACCTTATTAGGATAATCGATAGGAGGATAACCGATGGCAAGAGTGAAAGGCGCTATGAACGCCCGAAAAAAACATAAGAAAATTTTAAAGCTGGCTAGAGGATATTACGGACAATCAAGCCGTTCGTTCCGTCCAGCAAACCAAGCGGTTATGCGTGCGATGCGCAACGCATACATTGGTCGTAAACTGAAAAAACGTGACTTCCGCAAGCTTTGGATTGCGCGAATCAATGCAGCCGCTCGTTTGAATGGCATGTCTTACAGCCGTTTCATCAGCGGATTGAAAAAAGCTGAAATCGAAGTAAACCGTAAAATGTTGTCTGAAATGGCAATTCATGATCCAGCTGGTTTCAAAGCATTGGTTGATGTTGCGAAAGAGAGTGTACAATAAGTTCCCTTTGGGAACTTATTTTTTTGACTTGCTTTGGCCTTTGATTTACAATAGATGCAAAGCAAGAAGAATTTGACAGACGGGGGATGATGACCATCGATATTAGAAGTCGTCTCGACGAGATAAGTGCTCGGCCGACTCGCTTTTTGGCGATCGGTTTCTTTTTATTGATTTTAGCCGGTGCTACCTTGTTGAACTTGCCGATTGCTTCAATCAGCGGCAACAGCGTAGGCTTTATTGACGCCCTTTTCACTTCCGCATCTGCGGTCTGTGTAACAGGGCTAATTGTTGTGAATACAGCGGCACACTGGACGTTTTTTGGCAAATTGGTAATCCTGATTTTGATTCAGATTGGCGGTTTGGGTTTTATGACCATGGCAACCTTGGTTGCTTTGGTGCTTGGGCGCAAAATCACCTTGAAAAATCGGTTGATTTTGCAGGAAGAGCTGAACAATTTGACGCTTTCCGGTGTAGTCAAACTAACCAAGTACGTTTTATATTCCACATTTTTAATTGAAGCGGTAGGCGCATTGATCCTTTCCTTTCGATTTGTACCGGATTTTGGATTTTGGAAAGGCATTTGGTTTGCGATTTTTCATTCCATTTCTGCCTTTTGCAATGCCGGATTTGACTTGATCGGCAATAGCATGGAAGGCTACGCCGGAAGCTATCTGGTCATATTAACCATGAGTGCCTTGGTGGTTGTGGGTGGAATCGGTTTTTCGGTTTTCATTAATATGGCGCAGATTATCCGTACAAAAAAACGGCTTTCGCGTTTGAGCCTGCATTCAAAACTAACTTTGGTAATTACCATTGCCTTGCTTGTTGTTGGTTTTGTTTTCATTTACGTTGTGGAGTTTACCAACCCAGACACCTTGGGAGCAATGACGGGATCGGAAAAAATCCTATCTGCAATTTTCCAGTCAGTTGTACCGAGAACAGCTGGCTTCAACAGCATTCCTATGGGTGATCTGCGGGATGCGACTACATTTTTTATCATTATCTTGATGTTTATCGGCGGATCATCAGGTTCAACTGCCGGAGGCGTTAAAACGACAACCATCGGAGTGGTGTTTTTGACGGTCTTGTCCTATATTCAGGGCAAGCAGGATGTTGAGATCTATAAGCGCCGCATACCGCAACAGGCAATCAACAAAGCCATTACCATTTTTATGTTGGGTCTTTTTGTTTGCTTGGTCAGCACGCTTTTGCTTGCCATCAGTGAAGACGCCACGTTTATTGATGTGCTGTTTGAAACGGTGTCTGCTTATGCAACGGTTGGATTAAGCCGGGGTATTACATCGGATTTAACGATTTTTGGACGCCTGCTGATTACAGGCATCATGTTCTTTGGACGGCTGGGGCCTTTGACCATTGCATTTGCTTTGGCGGAACGAACCAAAAGCCGAAAGGGAATCTATCATCTTGCAGAAGAAAATATCAATGTTGGGTAGGAGGAAACAATGAAACAATTTGTTGTAATTGGTTGTGGGCGTTTTGGCTCCAGCCTTGCCAAGACATTATTCGATTTGGGTTATGACGTCATGGTCATCGACAAAAATCCTGAGAAAATTCAAGACATCTCGCCCTATGTCACCCATGCGGTTCAAGCGGATGCTTTGGATGAGACGACTTTGAAGGCGATTGGCATCGGGAATTTTGATGTGGCTGCAGTTGCTTTGGGTACCAATTTGGAAGCTTCGATTATGACGACTCTGATTGTCAAAGAATTGGGCGTTGGCATGGTCATTGCAAAAGCACAAAATGAAAATCACGGGAAAGTACTGGAAAAGCTAGGAGCAGACCGAGTGGTTCATCCTGAACGGGATATGGGGGTTCGGATTGCACGAAATCTGGTATCTTCAAATCTGCTTGATTATATTGAATTTGCACCAGACTACGGTATTGTTGAAATTAGCGCCTTGAAAGAGTGGGAAGGAAAGACGCTTTCTGAGTTGCAATTGCCCACTCGGTATGGAATCAACGTTATTGCCATTAAGCATACCGACAGTATTAATATCTCGCCATCTGCGGATGAGGCCATTAATGCCGATGATATTCTTGTGGTAATTGGAAACAACCAGGAATTGATTCAACTGGAACGGGAAGGACAGCGAGATTGAAAACCATTCCACTATCCAACGAACAAGCAAAGCGTTGGAGCAAACTCAAGCAAAAGAAATATCGTTTAAAAGAAGGGCGTTTTCTGATTGAAGGACTGCGGCTGGTACAGGCTGCTGTGGATGCAGGACAGCCCTTGCAGGGGATTGTACTGAAGGAAAGCTTTTATGCGGACAAGAAGGCGCAGGTCCTTGTTTCTTCATGCGAATGTCCGATTTATTTGGCCAGTGACAAGCACTGGAAACAGCTGAGCGATACGGTTCATGGCCAAGGAATTATAGCACTTGCAGCCTTTCCGGAGGAGAGTGAGTCGAAAATCTGGTCTGACCGAATTCTTGTGCTGGATCGGATTCAGGATCCAGGCAATTTGGGGACGATCTTAAGAACAGCAGAGGCGTTTGGATTTAAAGATGTCTTTCTTGCAAAAGGCTGCGCGGATCCCTTTGACGGGAAAACCATGCGTGCATCCATGGGCGGTGTATTTTCTCTTTCCCTTCATTTCTGGGATTCTGACTCCATTATGGGGTTTAAAGAGAAGGGCTATCAATGCATTGCAAGCGCCCTTTATGATTCGCAGCATTTGCCATCGGCGAAGGTGGCTCAACGGGTAGCGCTCATTATCGGTAATGAAGCCAATGGCGTACGGGAAAGCTGGCTGGCCGAGTCGGATTTGCGTGTGCTGATTCCTATGACAGGAGAAGTTGAATCCTTGAATGCTGGAATAGCCGCTGGAATTCTAATGTATTCCATGCAGGAAAAGCAAAGGATTGAACTTTCTTGATTCCCGTGATATAATCAGGGACGAAACGAATAGAAAAGCGATGAAAGAGCACAGTACGGATGCAGACTAGAGAGTTGCCGGTTGGTGAAAGGCAATGCGCAAAAACCGGAATTTCACTCTTGAGCTATTTGGCTGAATACCAGTAAGCCAAATCGGTTTAGCCGTTATCAGATAAGAGGTCGCAAGACAATTAGGGTGGTACCGCGGAACACTTCGTCCCTGACGAAGTGTTCCTTTTTTTATTTTGTAGGAAGGAGCGAAAAATATGAAAGAACAATTGATTCAGATTCAAGAAAATGGATTGCAAAGCATCGAAACCGCAGAAGATTTAAAGTCGCTCGATGCAATCCGCGTTCAATTTTTGGGAAAAAAAGGGGAGTTGACGCAGGTATTGCGTCAGATGGGTAAATTACCTGCTGAAGAGCGTCCCATTGTTGGTGAAGTAGCCAATCAGGTACGAGGGGTCTTGAACCAGGCCATTGAGGCAAAAAAGGAAACCTTGAAAGCAGCAGAGATGAACAAAAAGCTAATGGAGGAAACCATCGACGTATCCATTGACGGTTCTGTGAAGCCAGTCGGTCATCATCATCCCTTGATGAAAGTGAAAGAAGAGTTGGAAGCAATCTTTGCCCGCATGGGATACGATGTGGTGGAAGGGCCGGAAATTGAAACGGTTTACAATAACTTCGATGCCTTGAATGCATCAGAGAGCCATCCATCTCGTGATATGTCCGATACCTTCTATATCAATCCGGAACTCTTGTTGCGTACGCAAACTTCACCGGTGCAAATTCGTGCCATGAAGGATGACCAACCGCCGATTCGTATGGTTACAGCCGGCAGAACTTTCCGCTTTGACGATGTGGATGATACGCATTCGCCCATGTTCCATCAGATGGAGTGCTTGGTTGTAGGCGAGGGCGTAACAATGGCCAACTTAATTGATACCATTGATACATTCGTTCATGAACTGTTTGGCGATGATATTGAAACAAGATTCCGTCCGCATCATTTTCCATTTACGGAACCGAGTGCCGAAGTTGACGTTTCTTGCTTGAAGTGTCGTGGGGAAGGTTGTGAAGCCTGCCATTACACAGGATGGAGCATGGAACTATTGGGTTGCGGTATGGTGCATCCGAAGGTTTTGGAGAACTGTGGAATTGATTCTGAAAAATATACCGGATTTGCCTTTGGTTTGGGTGTTGACCGCATTACCATGGTAAAATACGGAATCTCCAATATTCGTTTGCTATTTGAAAACGACATGAGATTCATTGAGCAATTCTAGGAGGGAAGAAGATGTTAGTATCCATTGAATGGTTATCAGAATATGTAGAGATTGAGCAGTCAGGCAAAAGAATTGCTGATGATTTGACAATGTCAGGCTCTCATGCAGACTCTATTGAGAAATACGAAAATAAATGTACAGGCATTGTAGTAGGCAAAATTTTGTCCATTGAAAAGCATCCTGATGCGGACAAACTGGTTGTTACCCAGGTTGACGTTGGACAAGAAGCACCTTTGCAGATCGTTACCGGAGCCAAAAATATCTCTGAAGGGGATTACATTCCATTGGCAACGGTTGGTGCTGTTTTACCTGGAAACTTTAAAATTAAAAAAGGCAAGTTGCGTGGTCAGGTTTCTGAAGGAATGATGTGTTCCTTGGAAGAGATGGGATTTGGTGATTCCGTGATTCCAAAGGAAGCCAAAGATGGCATCTACCTGCTTCCTGGTGAGTTTGAACTGGGCATGGATATCCGCGACGCGTTGAAATTGCGTGATGATGTGATTGACTTCGAGATCACAAACAATCGTCCGGACTGTTTGAGCATGATCGGCATGGCTCGGGAGACGGCGGCCACGTTCTCGACAAGCATCAGTTTGCCGGAGGCGGAAGCAAAACAATGCGACGGAGATATTAAGACATATTTAAATAGTATTACCATTGAAGCGACAGACCTGAGCAAGCGTTATATGGGCCGTGTTGTAAAGAATGTGAAGATTGAGCCGTCACCGGCATGGATGCAGGTGCGTCTGATGAAGGCGGGTGTGCGTCCAATCAATAATGTTGTCGACGTTACCAACTATGTTATGCTGGAAACCGGACAACCCTTGCATGCTTTTGACGTAGAGAAGGTTGGCGGAAAGGAAATTCGCGTTCGACGAGCCAAAAAAGGGGAAACTCTGATGACTTTGGATGGTGTGGAACGCAAGCTGTCTGAAGATTCTCTTGTGATTGCAGATGCAACCAAGCCGATTGCACTAGCCGGCATTATGGGTGGTGGCAATTCCGAGATTTCAGAAACCACAACAACCATTTTGATTGAATCTGCAAACTTCGACGGCAAAACCGTTCGCCTTGGCGCCAAAGCCTTGGGAATGCGTACAGAAGCATCCAATCGCTTTGAAAAGGATCTGGACGTGGAAATGGTTGCCTATGCCTGCAATCGCGCTTGTGCCCTTTTGGAGCAATTGGGAGCAGGCACTGTGGTAGGCGGGGAGATGGATGCTTATCCGACACCGTATGAACCAGGAAAACTTTCCATGCGTTTGGACCGTGCTGCAGCGCTTTTGGGTGTTTCCATTCCGGTAGATCAGCAAATGGACGCTTTGGAACGGTTGGGTTTCAAGCCGGAATTGAAAGGCGATCAAATTGAAATTCAAGTGCCTAGCCATCGTGGCGATATTGCGATCGAGGCGGATGTCATTGAAGAGGTAGGAAGAATTTACGGATTCCATAACATCGAAGCCGCGCCGTTGCAAATGGAGATTATTCAGGGAAGATATTCTGATGCTCGCGTTCGGGAAGATCGTGCAAAGGAAATCCTAAGGGGTTTGGGCTTTAATGAAATTATGACCTATTCCTTCATTAGCGAAAAGATTTACGACAAGCTTTGTATTGCGCCGAAGGATGAAAGGCGAAAGGTAATTCGATTGATGAATCCTTTGGGCGAAGATTTCAGCATTATGCGAACAACCCTATTGGGCAACATGCTGCAAGTTGCTTCCCGTAATATGAACAGGGGCGTTAAGGAAATCGCAGCGTTTGAATTGGGCAACTTGTTTATTCCGAAAGCTTTGCCAGTGACAGAACTGCCGGAAGAAAAAATGTCTGTATGCATGGCGCGTGTTGGCGGAGACGTTGATTTTTATGAGATGAAGGGTGCGGTAGAAGCCCTGCTTGACGGACTAAACATCGAATTGGTTGACTATATCGCGAAGAAAGAGGATCCAACATTCCATCCTGGAAGAACAGCCAAAATCATGGTTGGAGAGCTGGAAGTGGGTACTGTTGGGCAAATTCACCCAATGGTCGCGGAGAATTTTGATATTGACGAAGCGATTTATGCGGCTGAGTTGGATATGAAGGTCATTCATGAGTTGGCGGTAGACAAGAAAACGCATCAGCCATTGCCGAAATATCCAGCGATCACGCGAGATTTGGCTTTGTTGGTTGCAGCGGACTTGCCGTCTAAGGAAATTGAGAAAGCCATGCTGGAAACTGGCGGAAAGCTGGTTGAGTCAGCGAAGCTGTTCGATGTTTATATGGGCGCGCCGGTACCGGAAGGCTGGAAGAGTTTGGCCTATTCTGTTGCATACCGTGCGGCGGATCGTACCTTGACTGATGAAGAGGTAGGAAAAGTACAATCCAAGATTCTAGCGCGTTTGGAAAAAGATTTTGAGGCAAAATTACGATAGGACTGCAACTGCAGTCCTTTTTTTTTCGACTTATGCTATAATAGGGAAAAGGAGGGATTGCCATGTCAGAAAAAAATCGTGTGACATTAACGATCAAAGGAGTCAAATATACGGTTGTAGGAGATGAGCCTCAGGAGGTTTTGGATCAAATTGCATCCCAGTCGGTAAAACGTATTGAGGAAAAACTCCAGGCCAATCAGCGTATCAACGATCGAATGGCAATGCTTTTGTCTGTTTTTGAAGCGGAAAATGAATTGGTTCAATTGCAGAGTGAAATGGACAGTGTTGAAGTGGCTTTGCCCGAGGATGTAATTGACCCAGTGGTTGTTGAGGAACTGAAAGAGAAAATTCGTGCAAAAAATGATTCGCTTTTAAAAGCGGAGAATACCATTCATGAATTGCAGAATAAGTTGTTTCATACACAGATTGAGCTGGTTCAAGCACGCAAAAAGAATGAAGAGTTGGGAAAATAACCGCGACTTCCTGTCGTGGTTTTTTTATGGTGATGAATGATGAAAAAGCAAAATACAGTTGAATTATTGGCGCCGGCGGGGTCGAAGGATTCCTTTTACGCGGCCATTGCATATGGAGCCAATGCGGTATATCTAGGAATTGAAGCCTTTAATGCGCGCATGGGGGCGGAAAACATTCAATTGGATGAACTGCCGGACTTTGTTGATTATGCGCATCGCAGGAATGTGAAAGTGTATATTACTTTGAATACTCTGATTCGGGATGATGAATGGAAACAGTTGGAGCAGGTCGTGGAAGCCCTGGTGATAGCTGGAGTAGATGCTGTAATTCTACAGGATTTAGGGGTTTTAACCTATATTCAAGCGACTTATCCCGAACTTGAGTGCCATGCAAGCACCCAGTTTTCCGTTTATGATGCGGAAGGTGTTCGTCGTGCGAAAGAGCTTGGATTTTCACGGGTGGTGATTGCACGAGAGACCAGTGTGGATGAAATAGAAAGATGTGCATTGGTGGAAGGTATTGAACTGGAAGTGTTTGTTCATGGAGCACTCTGTGTTTCAGCTTCCGGGCAATGTCTCTTTTCCAGCATGCGAGGCGGCCGTAGTGGCAACCGCGGTCGATGTGCCCAGCCTTGTCGCTTGGCCTACAGTTTTGTGGAAGCGGAGGGCAAATCTTCTCCATGGCTGAGTCTGAAAGATTTGTGCGGAATAGAAGCGCTTGATCGCTTAATGAAAATTGGCGTACATTCGCTAAAAATTGAGGGCAGAAGCAAACGGCCTGCATATGTTGCGGGTGTCATTCGATCTTACCGAGAGGCAATTGACGGGCAAATTGATCATTTGGATCAGCGCTTGGATGAGATGAAGCGTTTGTTTTACCGTGGATTTACGGAAGGTTTACTAAACGGACAAGCCATTACGGAGATCGGCAGCCTGGATCAGCCCAACCATCAAGGGGTTGAAGTTGGCAAGATCTTGCAGGTTGATGGCGGCAAAGCAATGGTGCGGTCTCGTCATGAATTCGTCTCAGGAGATGGTATTCGATACCGAGACGAAAAGGGGCAATGGGTAGGACAAAACCTGTCATGGGTGCAGAAGAAGGGCGCAGACCGATATTGGATTCGCCTGAAACAAAAACCTTCTATTGGAAGGGAAATCTTCTTGACCAAAGACCATGCTCTGGAACGTTCCTTTAGCTGGGCAAAAACACCCATTGAGCCATGGATGGGATTAAATGGACATTGTGCAATAAATGTTGGTGAAAAATTGCGACTCGTTGTGTATATTGATGGGGAAACCTTGATTTGGCAGAGCGAGGAGCCGATTGAACCGGCAAAAACTAGAGGAAGCAAAGAAGAAGAGGTCAGGAAGCATTTGACCAAGCTTGGCAACACGCCTTTCTATTGGGAAGGATTGGGAGTTGACTTGGATGCTATGGCCTATGTACCGGCACGGTTGATTAATGCGGTTCGCCGGCAAATGGAAATAGATTTGTGGGCGCGAAAAGAAAAAAAGATTCCTGTACGAAAGCCGTCAAACTTGCCTGTACAAGTCCGTGAGAAAAAATCCATGGGCTTTACTCTGGCTGTCTATGGGAAAGGAATCGGAGAAAAAATCGATGTGGGTTTATATGAACGGATCTGGATCTTGCCGGAACTGGAAGAGGAAGCTTGGGTAGCCCGTGCTCGAAAGCAGGGGGTGCAAGTGGGTTGGACCTATCTACATGGGCAGAAAGTTCCAATTGGTCATCCGGCAATAGAACTGAATGACTGGAATCAAGAGGGGCGCAACCAGTCTTATTGCGGGCCTAATCTTTTCCCCATGAATCGATGGACAGTCAAGCGGCTGGGGGATCTAGGCGCAAAACATATCCATCTTTCAACAGAACTTTCTCTGGAACAGATTGGCCAAATCACTGAAGAGTCCTCATTGGATTTGGAAGTCTTGGGCTATGGCAGGATCCCTTTGATGAGCATGCGACACTGCCCAATGAAAGCTGCACAGAAGTGCAAGGGACAAAATTGCAGCGAGTGCAGCCGGACATATCATTTAATAGATGGGGAAGGCCGAAATTATCCTGTGATTCGCAAGGGGCAATATGGCTATCTCTTGTCCGATCAAGCGCTTAGTTCTCTAGCGGATGCAAAAGACTTGGAGATAATGGGAATTGCTTCTTTACGCATGCAGTTCTGGAATGCGGATGAACCTGTTGAAGCGATTCAAGAATGGATTCGAAAATGGAAGGCCTCTGATTGGACATCAAAAAGCGAGATGGAAGCGTGGAATGCTCAAAATAACATCAAGGGAGAGCAGCGTTTGCTGAAACGGGGGGTATTGTAATGAATGCAAAAGCAATTCATCGGCTGGAACTGGATAAAGTTTTAGCGCGGATTGAAGATAACTGCGCCCACGAAATGGGCAGAGAAAAAATACGAGGACTGCGTCCTGGCATGCATGTTCAAAGCGTCAATCAAAGTTTGGACGAATCGGACGCTGCCATGCAGTGGATGCTTCGGAAAGGGAATGCACCCTTGCGGGGATACAGTGATATTATCGGCGCGGTTTCTCATGCGGAAAAGGGCGGCATGCTTCACCCTGGAGATCTACTAGCGGTTGCAAGAAATTTGCGGGTAGCAAGAGATTTGAAAAACTATGGAGATGAGATTGGAAATGCGCTTTCTGCGTATTTTGATTCAATTGGCACCTATACGCGTTTGGCATCAGAAATTGATGCAGCAATCATCAGTGAAGAAGAAATTGCAGACGAAGCGAGTGCTGCTTTAAAGCAAATCCGTCGTGCCATGCGAACAAAACGAGATTCTATTCGCCATAGACTGAATAGCATCCTGACAAAGAAGTCCAATGACAAGGTCTTTCAAGAACACTTGATCACCTTGCGAAACGACCGATTTGTTATTCCGGTGAAAGCGGAATACCGCGGAAAGTTTCAGGGGATTATACATGACCAATCTTCCAGTGGGGCTACCATCTTTGTTGAGCCTATGGAGATTGTTGAAATCAACAATGAAATTCGCAGTCTGGAAGGGGAAGAACGCAAGGAAATTGAACGTATTTTACGGGCCTTCAGCTTGAAAGTGCAAGGCATATCTGAATTGATGAGAATCAATCAAGCGCAGTTTGTTCATCTGGACAGAATTTTTGCCGTGGCGTCATACGGGCTTGATATGCGGGGTACACGACCGATTGTGAGGGAAGACCAAAGAATTCGATTGAAGCAGGCTCGGCATCCACTGCTGCCTAAGGATGCGGTGGTACCGGTGCAGGTTGAGTTTGGCGATCCGCAATCCATGATTTTGATTACGGGCCCCAACACGGGGGGGAAAACTGTTACTCTGAAAACCATCGGCTTAATGGTTATGATGGCCTTGTGTGGGATTCCCATTCCAGTGGAAGAGGAAAGCGAGATTCCATTTTTGGAAGAGATTTATGTGGATTTGGGAGATGAGCAAAGCATTGAACAGTCTTTGAGTACCTTTTCATCGCACATGGTCAATATTGTTCAGATCATGGAAGCACTCGGTCATAAAAGCATGGTCCTGCTGGATGAGTTAGGTGCTGGAACGGATCCGATGGAAGGTGCGGCTTTGGCTCGCTCCATTCTGTCTGTTTTGCTGGAAAAAGGCGTTCTATGCGCCTGTACAACCCATTATAGTGAGTTAAAGGAATATGCATTGGCAACAGAGGGCATTATCAATGCGTCCATGGAATTTGACGTTGAAACGCTTTCGCCGACCTACCGACTGATTATGGGCATTCCAGGAAAGTCAAACGCTTTTGAAATTGCCCGAAAGTTAGGTCTGCAGGATCAGGTGATTGATCGGGCCAAAGGCTATATGGATCATTCCAATGTTGAGTTTGAGCAAATTCTTTCGGACCTGGAGAAGGAGAGAAAGATCGCTGAGCGCGAAAGCGAAAGACAGCGGGAATTGCGTCTTGCTTTGGAAACAAAAGAAAAGGATCTGAAACGCGAAAGAGAACGTCTGACGGCCATTCGGGACCAGGAAAAGAAAAAGGCAAGGCAAGAAGCCAAAAGGATCTTGGTGCAGGCGAAGAAGACGGCGGAAACGCTCTTGGAAGAGGCGAAAAGCCAGAGAGCGCGCTGGCAAGATTCGGATCATTTTGCTGAACAGGAGATTGGAAGAAAATTTGACAAGCAATTGGATGAATTGTCTGAAGGTCGTGAAGGCATTGTCTTAAGAAAAGCCCAGAATCCAGCGAAGGAACTCAAAGTTGGCGATCAGGTCCGCATTACTTCTTTGGGGCAAACAGGCGATGTGCTGGAAATCAATGAAAAAGAGCGGTATGTGTTGGTTCAAGTTGGTGCCATGAAAATGAAGCTCAAGAAAAAGAATTTGGAGCGAGTGGCAGTCAAGGATCAACCGGTTCGATCTGCGGGCACCCAAAAACGGATGGCGGCAAAACGTGTCAAGTCGAGCTTGGATCTGCGCGGCATGACCCTGGAAGAAGCTTTGGAAGCACTTGACAAGTATATCGATGATGCCCTGCTTTCCAATCTTTCGACAGTCACCATTATTCATGGCTTGGGAACCGGAGTTCTGATGCGAGGGGTTCGCGAATGGCTGAGCCGCCATCCTCAGGTGAAAAAACATCGCCGAGGCGAGATGGGCGAAGGCGGAAATGGTGTAACCGTAGCGGAATTTTCTTAAGGCTTGCAAAGGAATATTCCTCATGATATAATCATGGCAAATTCAAATCAATTGATGAAGAGAAGAGTAAAGAATTCGGGAACGAAAGCGAGCAGGGGATGGTGTGAGCCCAGCGGGGAACGATTCTTGAAACGAGCCTCGGAGATGGAGTGAAAGCTCCCGGTGAAATCCGTTATCTATATAAAGCGGGGAGAAATCCCAACTAGAGTGGTACCACGGCGAAGTCGTCTCTAATCGAGATGGATTTCGCCTTTTTTTATTACGAATGAATGCTCTTCGAGTTATAGCGACGAAGACTGAGTCCGTTGCAAGGATAAACGAAGCGGACTGGTCGCGAAATCGATTCGGGACTGAATTCATTGATATACAGGAGGATGGAATGAATTATAAACAGGAAATTGCCAAGCAATTGGCAGGAGTCATTGACTTTTTATCAGCAGAAGAGATTGAAGCAATTTTAGAAGTGCCCAAGGATCGTGGAATGGGGGATTTTGCCTTTCCGTGTTTCCGCTTGGCCAAAACCTTGAGAAAAGCGCCGCCAATGATTGCACAGGATTTATTGGAAGCATTTGATGCGCAAGCGCCGATTTCCAAAGTGGAAGCAGTCGGCGGATATTTGAACTTCACTTTAGACAAAGTTGGTTTTGTCAAAGGTGTTTTGGATGCTGTTATGGAGCAAGGAGAGAAATACGGCTCCAAGCAATTGGGCCATGGCAAGAATGTTGTAATTGACTATTCTGCGCCGAATATTGCCAAGCCTTTCCATGTTGGACATTTGCGTTCTACGGTAATTGGCAATGCCTTGTATAAAATTTATGGATTCGAAGGCTACAATCCCATCGGTGTTAATCATCTGGGGGACTGGGGCAAGCAGTTTGGCATGTTGATTGCTGCCTACAAGCATTGGGGTGACGACAAAGCCTTGGAGGATGAGCCGATTAAAGCTTTGTTGGACTTGTATGTAAAGATTCACGCTGAGCTGGATGAGCATCCTGAGTATGAAGAGGAAGGTCGTGCCTGGTTTAAAGCGCTGGAAGACGGTAATGAAGAAGCGCAGCGCTTATGGAAATGGTTTGTTGACTTGAGTTTGGTCGAATTCAACCGTATCTACGATATGCTGGGTGTGTCTTTTGATCATTTCACCGGTGAAAGTTTCTACAATGACAAAATGGAAGCTGTTGTAGAGGAGATTAAAGACAAAGACTTGCTTGTTGAATCGGAAGGGGCTTATGTGGTTGACTTGGGTGAAGAGATGCCACCATGCATTATTCTGAAACGAGATGGAGCCACGATCTACGCGACGCGAGATATCACAGCCGCTTTGTATCGAAAAAAGACCTTTGATTTTGAGAAATGTATTTATATCACAGACTATGCACAGGATCTTCACTTCCAGCAATGGTTCAAGGTTGTAAAACTGATGGGTTATGATTGGGCCGACGATTTGATGCATGAGTCCTTTGGTCGTGTCAGCACGGAGCAAGGCAAATTGCAGACGCGTAAAGGCAACGTGATTCTGTTGGATGATTTGCTAAATCAATCAATTGGCAAAGTTCAGGCCATTATTGAAGATCGAAATCCAAATTTGGAGAACAAAGAAGACGTGGCAAAGGCCGTGGGTATTGGCGCTGTCATCTTCAATGACCTAAGCAACAATAAGATCCGTGACATTGTCTTCAATTGGGACAGAATGCTAAGTTTTGATGGTGAGACAGGTCCTTACGTGCAATACACCCATGCAAGAGCATGCAGTGTACTTAGAAAATCAGGCGAGACTGCATACGCAGAAAGCATTGATTATGAGCAATTGATGGATCCGGCTTCCTTGGAAGTTGTTCAAGAACTGGCAACGTTCCCGGATGTTGTAGAGCAGGCTATGTTGCGAAATGAGCCTTCTCTAATCACCAGGAAAATTGTTTTGATTGCGCAGCGTTTTAACAAGTTTTATCATGACTGTCCAATTCTTGTTGATGATGAAGTTTTGAAGGGAACAAGGTTGGCTTTGGTTCGCGCGGTAAAAACAGTTCTGGCAACAGGATTGGATCTTTTGGGTATCCAGGCGCCGGAAAAAATGTAGAAGAAATAAGAGGCTGTTTCAGCCTCTTATATTTATTTTTTTTTCTGAATAAATACTGTGGAATGTTTCAAGCCTGTAAAAGATTTCATGATCTATTCCCCTTGGAAGGAAAAGTTGATGCATAAAAATACAATAAGAGAATAAATATACATTTTTCTCGTTTGACTCCGTACAATCGTTTTCCTATAATAACCATAGAAAACGAGGTGATACGATGACAAATAATCTGCATGTTTTTAGTGAAATTGGAAAGTTGAAATCGGTTCTTTTGCATCGGCCTGGCCGGGAGCTGGAGAATTTGACTCCTTCTTCCATGGAACGGTTGCTTTTTGACGACATTCCGTATCTGAAAGTCGCACAAAAGGAGCATGATACTTTTGCACAAGTTCTGCGTGACCAAGGCGTCGAAGTGCTTTATCTTGTAGATCTGGTGGAAGAAACATTGAAGGCCAATCCAAAACTAATGCCTAGTTTTGTTGAGCAATTCATTCTTGAAGCTGGCATTTACGATCCTGTGATCAAGGGATCGCTTCTAGAACATTTTCTTCAGATGGAACCTAGAAAAATGATAGGGGATATGATGGCTGGAATCCGAAAATCGGAAGTGCCGAGCTATGAAAAGAAGAGTTTGCATGATTATGTAGAAGCGCAACATCCATTTTTAATGGATCCCTTGCCGAACCTTTATTTTACACGGGACCCTTTCGCCACCATTGGTCATGGTGTTTCCTTAAATCGAATGCATACGAGAACCAGATGCCGAGAAACAATCTTCGCTGAAATGATATTTCGATACCATCCGCGATTTTCCATGGGAAATCCGCCCTTTTGGTTTAATCGAAAAGAAAAAACTTCTTTGGAAGGCGGAGACGAACTTATTCTGAATCAGGAAACGCTGGCATTGGGCATTTCGCAGCGAACAGATGCCCGTTCCATTGAGCGGTTGACACGAAATCTGTTTCAGGCGCAAAACGACTTTCAAACAGTTCTGGCTTTCGAGATTCCGCGAACTCGGGCTTTTATGCACTTGGATACGGTATTTACTCAGGTGGATTACGATAAATTCACCATTCATCCTGAAATTGAAGGTCCATTAACTGTTTACGAGTTGAAACGTACGGACTCCAAAAGTCAGCCGATTCAAATTCGTGAGATGCATGAGGACTTGCAAACCATACTGTCCGCAGTTGTTGGCCGGGAGGCTACATTGATACGCTGTGCAGGCGGTGATGTGGTTCACGCCTCAAGAGAGCAGTGGAATGATGGATCCAACACCTTGGCTATTGCGCCGGGTGAATTGATCGTCTACGAAAGAAACTATATGACGAATGCGGTATTAGAATCTTATGGTCTAAATCTGCATGTGATCCCATCCTCTGAATTGTCTCGAGGCAGAGGGGGGCCACGATGCATGAGTATGCCATTGATTAGAGAATAAAGGAGGAAACGAATATGCCAAAAAATTTAAGAGGACGTCATTTTTTAACCTTGCTTGACTTTACACCGGAGGAAATTCAATATCTTTTGGACCTATCCGGCGACTTAAAGAAGGCCAAGCGATTGGGATATGAAGCCCAACAGTTGAAAGGCAAGAATATTGCCCTGATTTTTGAGAAAGCATCGACGAGAACCCGTTGTTCTTTTGAGGTAGCAGCCTATGATCAAGGCGCTCATGTTACATACTTGGGTCCGAGCGGCAGCCAGATTGGAAAAAAAGAATCTATTGCCGATACAGCACGCGTTTTGGGCCGTCTCTATGATGGGATCGAGTACCGCGGTTACGGTCAGGAAAAGGTTGAAGCCTTGGCTAAGCATGCAGGGGTTGTGGTATGGAATGGATTGACAACAGAATACCATCCGACTCAAATCCTGGCAGATTTTTTGACGATCCTTGAGCACAAGGGATATCTGAAAGGGATTAAGTTCGTTTATGCCGGTGATGGACGCAACAATATGGCAAACTCCTTGATGATTGGTGCAGCTAAGATGGGAATGGATTTCCGGATTTGCGCGCCATCGGATCTCTTCCCAGAAGAAGCATTGGTGGAAGAATGCCAAAAGATTGCAAAGGAAACGGGTGCAACCATTACTTTATCTGATGATCTTGCGGTTGCAGTCAAAGACGCGGATGTGGTTTACACGGACGTATGGGTATCCATGGGTGAAGCAAAGTCGGTTTGGGAAGAACGAATTGCGAAACTAAAACCGTATCAAGTAAACCGAGAAATGATGGATCTGGCTGATGGTGAGGCGATCTTTATGCATTGCTTGCCAGCCTTCCATGATCGAAATACGGAGATTGGCGAAGATATTTATCAGGAATTTGATTTGGAAGCAATGGAAGTGACAGATGAGGTATTTGAATCAAAACAATCGGTTGTTTTTGATGAAGCGGAAAACCGACTGCACACCATTAAAGCTGTCATGGTTGCTACCCTTGGATAGAGGTGGAAAAATGAGAATAGTATTGGCGCTTGGAGGCAATGCACTACAAAGCAAGGATTCCGGCAATCGATACGAAGATCAAATGAAGCAAGCTGAAGAAACAGCATCATGTCTGGCAGATCTGTTGATGGCGGGCCATGAACTGATTGTTACCCACGGCAATGGACCTCAGGTTGGCAGGATCCTATTGCAAAATGAGGGTGCCAGAGAAACAACGCCTGCTATGCCCCTGTATGTATGCGGGGCCATGTCGCAGGGAATGATCGGTTTGATGCTGGAGCAGGCATTGCGCAATGAACTGAAAAAAAGAAGTTATGAAAAGTCGGTTGCTACCTTGTTGACTCAGGTACGAGTTGATGAGAATGATCAAGCTTTTCAAAATCCAACGAAACCGATTGGGGCTTTTTATTCCAAGCAGGAAGCGGCGGCCTTGGTTGAGGAAAATGGTTATGCCATGATGAATGATGCCGGACGTGGATATCGACGTGTAGTACCGTCGCCTTTGCCCAAGCAAATTCTTCAAAAAGAAACCATTGAAGCCCTTTTGAAAGCGGATCATGCCGTGATTTGTACAGGCGGTGGCGGAATCCCCGTTATTCACGAAGCTGATCGGTGGCAGGGGATTGATGCGGTGATTGATAAGGATTTTGCCAGTGCGGTATTGGCTAATGAATTGGATGCAGATCTTTTGATGATCTTAACGGATGTTGCGCAGGTAGCTATCAATTACCGACAGCCTGATGAAAAATGGCTGGAAGAAGTCCCGGTTGAGGAAATGGAAAGCTACTTGGACCAGGGACACTTTGCCAAGGGGTCGATGGAACCGAAAGTAAAAGCCTGTTTGCATTTTGTACGGCAGGAAGGGCGTGGTGCTATAATCACTGATTTGCGTCAAGCCAAAGATGCCATCGAAGGGAAATCGGGAACACGCATGAAAAAATAGGCGCTCTTTGAGCGCCTTTGTGCTATACTGATTGATGGTGAAGCCTATGGAAAAAATGGAAACGAATTGCAGATTGTATCAGATGACCAGTGCTGCATTGAATGAAATGGCGCTGGAACTGTTGATGCGGTCTATGAAAGAGATGGAAAAGAATATTTGGCGGGTGGATTACGATCTTCTTAGAGAGGAGATTAAGGCGAGCTTCTTTTATGCGCCTGAATTATCTCAAGTCCTTATGAAGGGCATGAGAGATAATGAAGCGCTTCCTGTATCTATACGCGGTGCTTTTTTGCTCGGCCTTGTGATGCGAAATCCGCACTGGATTATTGTTGAAGAGGAATTTTTGTCCCTATATGGATCCTTGCAAATAAAGCCGGACCTTTTGTTTTGCGATTATCCGCTTTTACTCTTTTTATATGGGTTGCAGCATCGAGGTGAGTTAGGGAACGTTTCTGTGGCGGAATGTCTGGAAGCGGTTAAGTCTCTTGAGACAAATGGGCTTTTACAGCGTTATAAGCCTTTAAGGATGAAGGAATTGACGGATTCAAAACGTGTGATTCAGGTGGAGAAAGCCAGGATCCAATGGATTCAAGGAGCCATGGCTGAAGTCTTGCCTTTGGTGCCTCAAGAATTCTTGGATGCCTTGGAACAGCCTTGCGATCAATCCGGGGATATGGCAAAACGGTGGCGTGTGATGATGGATAAACTGCAAAGAAGAGAACGTTCCGGATCTTCAGAAGGGCAAATACAAGGCGCAAAAAAAGGGGATCAATTGGAACATAAGCTTCTTGGGCCATTGCAAGTGCTGGAGGTCTCGCAGGAAGCCCATTATAGACGGGTTAGAACAAAAGGTCTTTTAAGAGAATATGATTTTCAATTTGAAAAAAAGCGATGAACTTGTATTCATCGCTTTTGCGTTATAAGTTATTGGGATCTTTTTTATAAAAAATACGCTCGCTGCGGTTTTTTATTTCGATCAGAAGGTCATTGATTTTCCGGATTTCCAGATTTAGAAGATCAATATCTTCCTGTACCAGGTTGTAGTATAAGAAGAGATCCTCAAATCGGGCGACGGTGTCAGAAATTGAAGTGTCAATCGCAATAAACTCGTCGAAGTGCGAGCTCTTAGACGCATTTTGGAATTGTTCCAAGTCAATGCTGATTGCCTTTACAACGTCTTCTTCTGTACCGAATTCACCTGCTACCACCACATAGGGCTTGATGCGTTCCAAGAAATACTTGTTGTTTTTTGTGATGTGATACAGGTAAGAGATTTTTAATTCTTTCGATTCGTATTTCACAAAGAACATAATTCCTTGAATGCTCTTGACTTTGCATCCGAGTTCGCGAAGTTGATCGAGGTTCATTTGATGACGAATCTGTCTTGCAGTCATATATGCCATATGTCCACCTCCTTATTTCGGTACCATTATACCACATTCAGGAAGTATTGAAACATGTGTTATAATAAGATTCGAATTGGAGGGAAATATGAAAGTATCTGTTGTTTCAATTAATGCAAAATATGTACATACAGGTTTGGCTGGACGGTATTTGGTGCAAGAGAGTCAGAAGATGGAAGAGGCCCTTGTGGTCCAGCGGGAGTTCTCCATTAACCAGCCGATTGAAATGATCGTTTCTGAATTAATGCGGGATAAAAGTGATGCCTATGGCTTCTCTACTTATATATGGAATATGGGTGAAGTTTTGCAGATTATTCGCCGGATGAAGAAAATTCGTCCAGAGGTGATTCTTTTTCTAGGGGGACCGGAGGTTTCTTATGAAGAAGATGTGCTGATGAGAAAGGAGCCTAGCATTGATTTTGTTGTTCGGGGAGAAGGGGAAGGCCCTTTCAAAGCCTTGATCGCAGCGGGCTTTTCTCCAAAGCACTATGGACAAATTCCATCTCTTAGCTATCGGTTGGGTCAAGAAATCATCTGCAATCCATTGGGGCAACCGACACCAATGGAAAGTTTGCCCGTCGGATATACGGAAGAGGATTTTTCTGTACCAGGCAAAATTTTCTATTATGAAAGTTCCCGCGGCTGTCCGTATCGCTGTGCTTTTTGCCTGTCAGCGCAAGATGGGAATCGGGTGAGGGTGCGTCCTCTGGACCAAGTGAAAAGACATATGAAGTGGTTTTTGGACCATCATGTCAAACAGGTGAAATTTATTGATCGAACCTTTAATGCCGATATTGAGCGTGCATTGGAATTGATCGATTTCTTGGAGGCCAACCATAACGGGATTACCAACTTTCATTTTGAATGCAGTCCTGATCGATTGACCGATGAATTTATTGACCGCTTGGCTAGACTGCCGGAGGGCATGATTCAATTTGAAATTGGAATTCAGTCGACCAATCCCGAAACATCAAGAGCGATCCACCGTCCGCGGGAAATCGAACATTATCGAAAAGTAATTGGCCAATTACGAGAGCCGGAAAACATTCATCTGCATGTTGATTTGATTGCAGGCCTGCCCTTTGAGGATTATGCCTCCTTCAGTAATTCATTCAATGATGTTTTTTCATTGAAGGCTCATGTCATTCAACTGGGTTTCTTAAAACTTTTGAAGGGGTCTGAGTTGCGCATGCGAAATCTTGAATATGGATTGACTTGCTGCGATGATCCGCCTTATGAAGTTTTGAAAACACCTTGGCTGTCTTACGAGGATGTTCAGCGTTTAAAATGGATAGAAGACATGGTTGACAAGTATTACAATAGCCAGGGATTTATTAGCAGCTTGCCTTTTGCCATGACTCATTTCAAGAGTCCTTTTGATTTTTTTGAGAAATTATCCGAGTTTTGGGTAGAAAATGATTTGCATCTGCGAAAACACAGAAAGGGAGATTTGTATCAATATCTGCAAAATTTCTCGGAAGGATGGACTTGGAAAGAACATGAGTTGGATGAGTGGGAAGAAAGGCTTCTATTCGATTCCTTATATGCGACAGGAGAGGCCTATCGCAAGGATCATGAGGCGACCAAAATGAAGCGTTCAGAAAAGAACAAAATGGTAGAAGGCTTTTTGAAAGACCGATTGCCAACAGACTCCGGTAAAAGAAAGAAACAGATGCCGGATGTATCGATCGCGCGATTTGTCAACTTGGGACATCTTTTCAAGCAAGATGATTCTAGGGGGCTTACCCTGGTCTTCCATAAAAAAAGAGTCCCTTTGTTTGTAGAACCATGCAGAATTTATCAGCTGAAGGAGGAAGAAAATCATGTTCAATTTAAACGATTGGATCTATGTTTATAAGCGGGCGGCAGCACAATTTGCCGATCGTATGTCATATGTAGCAACCGGCGCGGGCCTTAGCCTGGTTTTGATGCTGGCGAATCTGTTTCTTGCACCGCTGCTTTTTGTTGGCGGTGGCATGTTTGCAGGAATTTTATTTTCCTTGTGGCAGGCGGTGCTGCTGTCAATTTTCTACTATTTGATTTTAAGTGTGATTCGAAGACACCGTTTGGGGTTTCACAGTTTTAAGGATGGTATGTCCGCATTCTTCTATAAGGTGCTGGGTATTCGATTCTTGCTTTGGTTTCTTTATGCCTTTGCAGGCAATGTGCTGATGTACCGGTTTTCTTTTGCTGGAATTCCTGTAATCCCTTTGCTGCTTTATTTGGCATTAAGCCCGCTTCCTGAAACCATTTACCAGAGACATGACCATTTTATCGATGCCTTTAAACGTGTCATTATTTTCCAACGGGAAAACTTTGTGATTTGGGGTGTCTTGATTGTGATTTGGCAAGTGCTGGTTTATGGTTTAACCGGCAGCATGGATACTGGTCTTTTGACTTTTTCACCTAATATTTTTGCAATGGGAGGAATATCCGGAATTGCAGGAGCTATTATTGGACAGTTGATATTTTTTACCTGGATGGTCTATCGTGGATTGGTGTATCAATTGCTTGATAAATCATCGCGACGTAAAAGAGCTTTTGAAAGAAGGATGATGTAATAATGGAAATTAATGATGTATTAAAGAAACGAATGGACGAGTATGTATTTATTGAATTGAAATCGCCTTTGACTGTAGGAGAAGGGGAAATTCCTGCGGATTTGCCTTTGCCGGTGAGGACAAATACGATGACGGGCTGGGTGAAAACTGCCGAAGATGCCGAGATTCAATTGGAGAATTTGCCTATGGACCTGGTTATGGTGATGGGAATTGATGAAACTTTTCCTCATTTCCATGAGTACTATCAAATTCTTAAATTGTTGACACAGGGACAAGTGCGTGCTGCGATCGAGCAATTTGTCGTTGAGTGTTATGAACGTCAAGCGCCTGATGATGCCGTGGTGATGATGCGCGCTTTGCGCTTTTTGTTTCCCAAGGAAGTGGATGTTCAGTTTTCATATGCAATCGCGCTTGAGATGTTTGCTCAAAAACGATTGAAGGAAGGGGCACAGCGGGCATGTGATTTTCTCTACAGGATTGCCGCTGAAGAATACCAAGCAATATTGGAAGAGAATCCAGGATATTTTCCTGCAAGATATAAAATGGGACACTATTATTTATACAACAACCAGTATCAAGCGGCGCAAACACAATTTATCGAGTTTGTGAATGGTGTGGGCGAAGAAGAGAAATATCTTGAAATGAAGCAAGAAGTCATGCAAAACATCAAGCAGATTGAACCATATTGTGTTTACGAGGAAGCAGCCGCTTATGTACAGGCCGGTCAGTTCGAGGAAGCCATCGTCTTGTTGGAAAACCTTGTGGAAGGGGATCATGAATGGTGGCAAGCGGAATTGCTGATTGGCATCGCCCTTCGAAATGCCAATCGCGTCAGTGATGCCCTTGGTCACCTAAGACGTGCCTCCTTTATGCAGGAAAGTGAAGTGATGGTCCATTTTGAACTGGCGCAAACCTATTATGCTATGGGGAATTTGGATGAGTCTATGACGGCCATACAAAAAGCAATCAGTTTGGATCGGAATTGGTCTGACTGCTATTTGGTTCGCGCGCAGATTTATCGAGCTCTGGGACAGATGAAAGAAGCCTTGCAGGACCTGCAGGTATGTCAACAGCTGGCGCCTGAAGATCCAACAGCTGGTCAGCTCATCCGTCAATGGGAGCAAGATTCATAAAGAGTTCATATTGAGGTAGAAGGATTTCGGTATAATGAAAGTACGGAGGAGGAAGGACATGAAGAGATGGATGGGTTTTGTTCTGTTACTTATCTTAGTGGCCGCAGCGCTTATGCTGGGGATTCGCTACTTTGATCAACCGGAAGACTTAGATGCATTTCAATTGAGAGTGGATGGCCTTGCGATTGACGCAACTGATGTACTTGTAAAAGATGCTGATTTGTTTCTGCCAATCGATATGATTCGTGAAATTGCAGGGATTACATTCTTTGAAGAGGAAGATCGCCTGCATGTATTCAGTGCCAGCCGATTGAATCAATTGACAATTCGCGGAGATAAGATGGAATTGAACCATCAATCGCTCGACCAACTTGAATCCTATTGGACCAATGGACGATTGTATTTGCCCATTGGAGCCTTGCAACAGGAATTGGGACTGTCTGTTTCTTGGAATGCTAGAAATGGCGGTGCCGCGATTCAAAGTTTGCAGGTGCCTTACCAGGAGTATACGGTGAAAGCAACAACGCGGATGCGAGAAACACCTTCTGTTTTTGCGGATGCGGTAGAAATGCTATCCCCAATGAATCGGGTCTTTGTTTTTGAAGCCCCTGCGAATGAAGAGTGGATATATGTTGTGACAACCAGCGGTCGGGCAGGATATGTCCAACAAGACAAGCTTGATTGGCATATGGATGTGGAAGTGGTGGACAGGCAGCCAAAACGGATGGATGAGCCGGTTTTGCTGGCATGGGACTATTTTAATGAAAATACAGCTTTAACCTATAAGTTGAATCCGGCTGTTGGTTTGAATGTTCTTTCGCCTACTTGGTTTTCCTTGGAAAAGGAAGGCGGCGCCTTTCGTATTTTGGATATGGCGAATCCTGAGTATCGGGAATGGGCAGGCCAGCAGGGCTATCAAGTGTGGGGTTTGTTTAAGAATGCCTTTAATCCGGATTGGACCAAAGACCTGGTACGAAATCCCGATGCGCGCTATGCAGTTCAGCAGAAAATGATTGAGCTTGCACAAAGCTATAAGCTGGAAGGGATCAATTTGGACTTTGAGAATATTTATGAAGAGGACCGAGACTATCTTTCTCAATTTGTAAGAGAATTTTATATTTTGACCCGGGAGGCCGATCTCTATTTATCCATGGATGTAACGCGTCCTGGTGGCAGTGCCAATTGGTCCTTGTGTTATGACCGGGGAGAGTTGGTCAAATCGTTGGATTATATGATGCTGATGGCCTACGACGAATACTATGCCAATGGGGGTGTCAGTGGTCCGGTCGCCAGTATGCCTTGGACGGAAGAAAGTGTTTTGATGATGCTGGAAGAAGTGCCTGCTGATCAATTGGTTCTTGGAATTCCACTTTATAGCAGAAGATGGCAGGAGCCTTTGCAGGGCGGTGGAAGTGCTCGATCCAAAGCCTTGACCCTGAATGGGGTTCAGTCTTTGATTGAGGAAAAAGGTTTGGTTCCTGTTTGGGATCCAAAAGCCAAGCAGTTTATGGTCTCTTATGAAGATGAGGACAGTCGATATCGGATCTGGCTGGAAGATGAAGTTTCTATGTTTCAGCGGGTCGCTTTGATTCACCAATATCAATTGGCAGGATTTGCTGCCTGGCGAAAGGGTTTTGAACAAGAAACCACCTGGCATACCTTGTACGGATTTCTTTCATCCGGCCAGTAAATCGTCAGAAAATAGGAACTTCTTTTTATCGGTTGACAGCATCTGGTTCCTTTGGTATTATAGACAAGCGGCTTGGGAAACCGGGCCGCTATAAAAACGCTCTAAGCCGGATATTTAGCGGAACAGAGCGAAAAAAAGCACTTGACAAAGAAAGAGTAGGGTGCTAGAATAAAT